>Ga0268299_1000719_pt1 | contig 87354 bp, 72 predicted proteins | sample NOBtaG_FD_193484 | JGI IMG/M metagenome (GOLD analysis project Ga0268299, IMG submission 193484) | Activated sludge microbial communities from bioreactor in Nijmegen, Gelderland, Netherland - NOB reactor | ecosystem: Engineered > Bioreactor > Aerobic > Activated sludge | place: Netherlands... | reverse complement strand
GGCGGCGTTCGAGATCGTCTTCCTGAACGGGAAGCAGCAGCCGACGATCGAGCGCACGCCGACCCCGGCGAACACGCTCGGAGTCTCGTGGGCCGCCTACATCGACTTCGGTGTGCGCGAACAGGACTTCCGCGGCGCGCTCAAGGTCAAGGGCGAGGCATAAGCCGACACGGTCCCCCGGACGGGCCGGGCGCGGTCCTCGTGATCGCGCTCGGCCTTCTCAGAACCACAGACGGAAGGAAGCACTCCTATGGCTCGATTCATTCATGAAGGTAAGTCGATCGACTACACCCCCGGGGGCGATGTCACTGCTGGTGCAGTGGTCGTGCAGGGCGATCTCGTCGGTGTCGCAGCGCGCGACATCAAGGCGAACAAGCTGGGCGCACTTACGGTCTCGGGGGTCATTGACTTCCCGAAGCAGGTCGGCGCGCTCAGTGCGATCGCAACGGGCGCGCTCTGCTACTGGGACGCCGGCAACACGCGTGCGACGCTGAGCGCCGGTGCTGGGGCAAACAAGCTGATCGGCAAGTGCGTGATCGCGGCGTCGGACGGCGATGCCCTCGTCCGCATCCGCATGTCGCAGTGACCCCAGGGGAGCCTCGCGTGCAATGCCCGACCTCATCGCCCAAGGAGCCGAGTGGCTCGCCGAGCAGCGTCGCTCGCATCTCTCTCACGAGATCGAGTACCTGGCCGGCACCGTTGCAACGAACATCGTCGCGACCATCGGTCGCACGGAGTTCGAAGTGGCGACTGAAGGCGGCATCATGGAGCGCACCGAGTCGCGCGATCTCATCGTCGCCACCGGTGACCTCGCGGAAGCACCGGCACGCGGAGATCAGATTCGCGAGCAGCGTGGCGGACTCGTCTATGTGTTCGAAGTCATGGCGCCGGTCCAGAGCGCGCCCGCCTGGCGTTGGGCTGACGCGACACGCACCGCCTATCGCATTCACACACAGCTCGTCGGCGTCGAGCCGACGCACATTCCTCCACCTTGACCCGGAGTGCCTTCCATGAATGACCTGGTCGCCCTCTTTCAGACGATCGCCACTGTCGCGGCTGCCGCAGCGATCTTCATTCACCTTGGTCACCGCGACGAACAGTTGAACTCGCTCGCCCGCAGTGTCGACGAGCTGCGGAAGGTTGTCGACAACCTCGTGAAGACGACGGTCGCGGTCACGACCACCATCCAGTACTCGCAGCGGATGCACGAAGACATGGCGCGCCGGATCGATCGGCTCGAGCAGAACCATCGCGCCTCGGGCGCGCCGACTGGCCGACGCGATCACTGCGATGAGGTCGTCCGCGCTTCCGGGGCGGGCGGAATGGAACTCTGATCATGGCGTCGCGACTTCGAATCCTGGCCGACGCAGTTGCAACTGCCGTGAACGCCGCCGCCGTCCCGCTTCCGAGCGCGGCTGCGGTCGCGTGGATGCCGCTCGCCGATCGCGCGGCCTCCGACACGCTCGCGTGCTGGGTCGTGCCTTCGACGGAAACGCCAGGCTCGCTCTCCCGCGGACAGGTGAGCTACGAGTGCGAGGTCTTCGTCGCGCTCCAGAAAGCTGCGGCGAACGAAGCTGAAATCGACGGACTCGCGGGCACCCTCGAAGCGATCGGCGATGCCTTGATGCATCGACCGCTCGCGCTGCCTTCAGGCACGGCGCACTTCGTATCGATGCGGATCGAGCCGGTGCTCGACCTCGATCACTGGAACCGCCTCAAGCAGTACACGGGCGTGCTGCGCCTCACCTATCGCGTAGTGGGCGTCGTGGGGGTGTCTTCATGAGAGCGAACCCGATCGCGTTTGAACTCACGGTCGGCACGACCTATGTCCGCGCATCGAGCACCCGCCTGATCGCGAGCGTGACCGTTCTGAACACGACCGCCTCGCGCAGTGTGTACCTCTCGGTTGATGGCGGCGCGACGCGCGCGACGTTGCCGACCAATGTGCCGGTTCGGCTTGAGCGCATCAACCTGAACGACCTGTTCGTGTCCGCCAGCGCCAGCGCCACCGTTGTCTCGTTCTCCGGGAACACGACCGGAGCCTGAACTGGCTCCTGCTGAAAGGACTTTCCGATGGCCATCCGGCTCGGACTCAACGCCAAGCTCTACAGAAACACCGCGACCTACGCGTCACCGTCATGGGACGAGATCGCGAATGTGAAGGATGTCACGCTGAACCTCGAATCGGGCGAAGCGGATGTGACCACGCGCGCGAACAACGGCTGGCGCGCCACCGCGCAGACATTGAAGGACGCATCGATCGAGTTCGAGATGGTCTGGGATACCGAGGACGCCGACTTCGAGGCGATCAAGGACGCGTATCTCGGAAACACCACGATCGAGGTCCTCGCGCTCGACGGTCCCGTGAGCGGCGCCGGCTCTTCCGGCAATCAGGGCCTGCGTGCGACTTGCAGCGTGACCGCGTTCTCGCGCTCAGAGCCTCTTGAAGAGGCGCTCTCCGTGAGCGTGACGCTCAAGCCTGCGTATGCCGCCAACCCGCCCGAATGGCACGAGGTGCCCTGATGCGCACCTTCACTGACAACGCCGGACGCTCCTGGTCGATCGCGCTCACCGTCGCGGCCATCAAGCGCGTGCGCGACCTGGCGAAGGTCGATCTGCTCGACCTCGCCGATGGGCGCATCTTCGAGAAGCTCGTGGCCGATCCGGTCACGCTCTGCGATGTGCTCTTTTCGGTCTGCAAACCACAGGCGGATCTCACCCAGGTCTCTGACATCGAGTTCGGCGAAGCGATGGCTGGCGACGCGATCGAGCACGCATCGAAGGCGCTCATCGAGGAGCTCATCCAGTTTTTCCCGAACGCCCGCGAGCGGGCGGCGCTCTCGCGGGTGATCCGAACGATGGACGCCGCGATGGATCAAGCACGCACGCTGGTGGAGCAACGACTGGAGAGCGGCGAGGTCGAGCGCGCGATGAGCGCGGCGATCTCTGGGCCGTTGTCTATCGACTCGCCGGCATCGCTGGCGTCGACCCCCGTGACCTGACTCTTCGAGAGCTGGACTGGATGGCCGACGCGCAACTCGAGGAACGATGGTCGCACACCGCATCACTCATGGCCCTGATCGCCAACATCCATCGCGACCCGAAGCGAGGCAAGCGATTCACACCCGACGACTTCAACCCCCGTCCCCGGCCGCGTTCCAAGGCAGGCGCGTCAGTTCGGGCGTCGCGAGCTTCGATCCCCACGGTCGGGATCACTGCGTTGCGAGACGTCTTCATCAATCAGGGCCGGCCTGTCCCCGGGGGCGGGGGCGGGGGCGGGGGCGGTCCTCGGGAGGGACATATATGAGGTATCGAAACTCGGTTCTGGCGTTCCTGCTCTGCATCGTGGCCCTGATGGGGATTCCCGGCTGCGAGGGCCTGCGCGATGTCGTGGCGGGTGCAGTCGGTGCCCCGACCAGCAAGGATGTAAAGGCGACCGCCGACCAGATCGCCAAGGCAGATGAAGAGGTCGAGAAGCTCAAGGAGCAGAAGCTCCTGGCCGAACGCGAACAGGCGAAGCTGAAGGCGTCCGAAGACCGGATCGGTCAGCGCCGCGATGTGCTCGAGCGCATGCAGAGTGAGCTTGCCTCGAAGCTGGCGACCGCGCCTCCTGAAGCACGCACGATCCTGCTCGCGTCGATCCGGGAGATCGATGCGCAGCTCGAAGGACTCACGAACGAGTCCGCCGCCGTTGCGCGACTCCTGGCCGACTACGAGGAACAACTCGTCAAGGTCGAGGTTGCAGCAAGCAAGGCGAAGCGCGATCTCGCGCAGGCCGAGGCGACACTCGAGTCCTTCGACGAAGCGACAGTTGCCGCGATCAAGCGCACGACCGCCGCAGTGAAGGGAATCGGTGATCAGGTCGGCAATCTCGGTGTGCCAGGCGCTGGAATGATCGCAGGCCAGGTGTCGAGCGTGCTCGAGACCGGCCTCGCTGCGCTTCTCGGTGGCGGAAGCATCGGGACGCTGGTCGCTCTCCGGGGACGCAAGAAAGCGCGTGAGCTTGAGGAGGAACGCGACGAGGCCACCGAGCAACGTGACGGCGCGCGGCGCGTGATCGCGGTCACCGAGCGCTTCGGCATCGAGAACATCGCGAACGACCCGAATGTCCGCAAGCAGGCGAAGGCGGTCCTTGCTGGTGACGACATGGCGCGCATGGAGTTCGCACTCGCGAAGGCGGAGGCGTAACCGTGCTCACGATGTCGATCGGCAAGAGCAAGGACTTCTTCTTCGACCGTGAGCGTGTCGTGCGCGCGATGGATGTCGCGACCCGCAAGGCGCTCTCCAACGGAGGCGCCTTCGTGATGCGCGGTGCCCGCAAGTCGATCAAGGAAGGCAAGCTTCGGGCGCGCGGACGCAGCCGCGAAGGCGAGACACCGAAGGTGATCCAACGCGTCTCGACACCTGGCACTCCGCCGTACTCAAGGACTGGCCTGCTGCGAGATCGAATCCTCTTCGCCGCCGTCCCTGGCGCGGGCAGTCCGAGCGTGCTCATCGGTCCCGAGCGCATCAACAAGAGCTCTGGCGCGCCCGAGACTCTGGAGTTCGGCGGCACGACGGTGATCGAGCGCCGCTCCCGCAATGGAAAGGCCGAACGCAAGACGGTCCGTATCGATGCGCGTCCCTACATGGCGCCGGCGCTCGCGCGCGAGGCGAGCAAGTTGCCGGAGCAATTCAGGAACGCAGTCGTCTCAAGGGGGTGACCGTTGGCGAAGGGCTCGGCATCGGGCATCAAGGCTGGCCGCGCGTATGTCGAGCTCGGAGTCAATGACGGACTCACGAAGGGACTGCGCGCTGCGCAGGCGAGACTGCATGCCTTCGGTGGCGCGGTTCGCAACATCGGCCTCGGCATGGTGGGCGCTGCAACTGCTGCGGCTGCTCCTCTTGCGGCCAGCGTGAAGCTCTTCAGCGATGTCGGGGACGCGGTCGCGAAGGCGGCGACGCGCACCGGGATGAGCACCGAGGCGATGTCCCAACTCGGTTTCGCAGCGGAACAGTCGGGTGCGGACATGGCGACACTCGAGAAGGGTGTGCGGATCATGCAGCGCACGATGGTCGAGGCCGCGAACGGCACGACTGTCGCGCAGGATGCCTTCGATGCGCTCGGCATCAGTGTGCAGTCGCTCGAAGGACTTTCGCCAGACGAACAGTTCGCCGCGATCGCAGAGCGCATCAAGGCGATCGACGATCCCGCCAGGCGCACAGCGGCGGCGATGGACATCTTCGGGCGTGCGGGCGCTCAACTCATCCCGATGCTGGCTGAAGGCGCTTCCGGCATCGAGGCGTTGCGCCAGGAAGCACGCGACTTCGGAATCTCGATCGGAGGCAAGGACGCGAAGGCGGCCGAGGTCCTCAACGACACCTTCAACCGGCTAAGCAAATCAATCCGAGGCATCTGGCTGAACATAGGTGCGGCGCTCGCGCCAGCGGTGACTGACCTCACGCAACGCATGGCTCGCATCGCGGCAGCGACCAGCAAATGGATCGCCGCCAACCGACCATTGATCGTCACGACCGCGAACGTGATCGCGATCGTCGGCGCCGTCGGTGCGGCTCTTGTCGGCGTTGGTCTCTCCATCTCGCTCGCTGGTGCTGCCCTCGGTGGCCTGGCGACGGTGTTCGGGCTCGCGGTGAAGGCGGTGATACTCGCGAAGGTCGCGCTCTTCGCACTCATCTCGCCGATCGGACTTGTTGCGGCCGCACTCGGTGGTGGCATCGCGGCGCTTCTCTACTTCACTGGTGCAGGTGGTGCAGCCCTCAATTGGTTGCGCGACCGCTTCAGTGAACTGCGTGAGCGAGTGACCGCAGTGCTCGGCGCGATCGGCGACGCGATGCAGGCTGGTGACCTTGCACTCGCCGCCAAGATCGCATGGCTTGCGATCAAGGCCGAGTGGGTTCGCGGCACGGGCTGGCTGCGCGACATCTGGACGGAGCTCAAGACGTGGTTCCTCCAGTCGTGGAGTGAAGTAGTCGGTGGCGTGCAACTGTTCGCCGCCGAGGCGTGGAGCACCTTCGAGACAGCGGCGGCGGAGGCGTTTGCGTTCGTCTCCCGTGCCTGGCTCGCAATGACGACCCTCTTCCGGGGCGTGTGGGAGTCGGTGACTGGATGGATGGCCGACCGCCTCATCGATGTGATTGCGCTCCTCGACGAGTCGCTCGACGCTGCAGCCGCAAAGGCCGCACGGCTTGCCACTGACGATGCGAACTCCGCGGGGCTAGAGAACGAACGCTCAGCACAGGAACAGCAGATCGCGGAACGATTGGCCAGCCGCAGAAGTGCGTCGGCCAGTTCGCTCGCCGCCAGGAAGGACGCGATCGGCGCCGGCCTTGTCGGCGATGAGCGCTCGATCGCAGCCGCGCGTGACGCCGCGCTCGCCGAGACCGCTGAGGCGCTCGCGAAAGCGCAGGAGGAACTCCGTGGTGCGATGACCGAGGCGCGCAAGGCACGCGAGGCGGCAGCCGAGGATGGACCGGTCGCAGCGCGTCGGCCAGCGCTTGCCGATGCCCTGGAGGGCGCCGACGGCGCAAGCGCCAAGGCATCGTCACGCGGCATCTTCGCCGCCGCCGCCATCCAGAGCCTTCAAGCCGGGAGTGGCCGACCGCTCGACCGTATCGCGAAGGCGACGGAAGAGACCGCCAAGGGAGTGTCCGCGCTTCTGCGCAAGGCATCGAGCGAAGGGCTCGTGTTCACCGAGTAACGAATGTCCATCGCCTTCGCCGAGCTTGCCTCCAGCCCACGCATCGAGACCGACTCGCGCGAGCGATCGTTCCTCGCCACCGGCTCGAGCGACGAGGAGGACATCAAGAGCGCCGCCGAGTCGACGCTGCCGTTCACCGATGGCGGACTCGGAAACCGTCGCATAGCGGTCGAACCAATCGACTCCAATCAGGGCTTCTGGGAGGTCCGCGCCGACTACCGCTCGAGCTCGCCCGTCACACCGCCCGAAGTGGGGCAGAGCGCGTTCGAGTTTGAGATCGGCACGACCTCGAGCCACATCACGCAGTCGAAGGCGACCGTCGGCGGCTACGCGCCCGCAGGGGCACCGTCGATGCCGGACTTCGACGAGGCGATTGGCGTCACGCAGGATGGTGTCGACGGTTGCGACATCCTCGTGCCGGAGGCGCGCTTCTCGGAGACCCACTACCTCTCGTCGGCGTTCGTGACGGCGGCGTATCGCCGCACGCTCCGCACACTCACCGGCAAGGTGAACTCGGGGGCGTTCCGTGACCACGCCGCCGGAGAGGTGCTCTTCCTCGGAGCGCGCGGTGGGAAGCGCGCGAATGACGATGTCTGGGAGGTCACCTTCAGCTTCGCGACGAGCGACAACGCGACAGGGCTCTCCGTCGGCGCGATCACCGGCATCGCGAAGGGCGGCTGGGAGTACCTCTGGGTCTACTACGAGCCCGTCGTCAGCGCCGACCGCATCGCGCTCCAGCCCGCGTTCGCCTATGTCGAGCGCGTCTACGACTCGGCCAACTTCTCGGCGCTGGGGATCGGTTCATGAGCCCCGCCCCCGGCCCCGGAGGTGTTCGTCCTGCCGACCGCCTTCGCATTCGTGCCGCGGATTGGAACGCGGTCAATCGCGCCGCGCGGCACTTGCTGCAACAGCCGATCGAACTCAAGGGCCATACGGCCACCGACCTTGCCACGACACCCTCGGTCGTGCTGGCCCGCAACGAGCACGTCTCGAACATTCCACAGCATGGAGTGGTTGTCCTGACGACTCCCATCGTTCTGCCGAGCGCGAACGAAGCCGAGTGGTCGTCGCGCGTGGCCGTCAACTGCCAGATTCCGGCCACGAGCGACGCGCTCGCGTGGATCGGCATCGCGATCACACCGATCGCGTCGTCGAAGTTCGGACGTGTCGTCGTCTCGGGCGCCGTGCAGGCGATCGTCAACGTCACGAACGCGGCGCACAAGTACGCCGTGATCCAGAGCGGCGTGGCGTACCTCCAGAGCGCGGCGTCCGGACCTGTGCGTCTTCTCTGGCACGAATCCGGCACCGGCGAGAAGCGCGCCTTCGTCGCGCTCGGCGCCGCATACTCGCCGCCCGGTCTTCGATTCAAGCTCTCCGGAGCGTCGGCCATCGCCGGACGAGCGTTTCAATGGGACTACTCGGGCAGCGAGGCCTCGTTTGATTCGGACGGCCTTCCGGTTCTCGTGTCTGGTGGTGTCTCGGCCACGCTTCGCAATCTCGCCGAAGTGATGAACTCCGCGACCTACGCGGCGGGCATCGACCCGACCTACCTGCCTGCCGGAATCGAGATCCAGCCGATCGGCAGGAAGAAGACCGGCCCGTTCGTCGGCGCCGTCGTCGACGCTGTCCTTCTCGAGGATGGACGCTGGTGGTTCGATCGACTGAACGCTCCGGACGGACCGTGCGGGTGACCGATGGCTGGCATTCCCTACTGGTGCTGCTGCTATCCGTGCGGTTGGGGGCCACCAACCGGAACGCTGCAGTTCCTCTGCGGTGTGCTCACGAGCACCTATGCGAACACTTACAGCGTCGCCGTCACGCACTCGAACGCAAACACGATTCAGTACCTCCATCCGACGACGGGCGCCGTGCTCTGGCAGCTCCCGTGCTTCACCCCGATCAGCTACACGACGCTGATCCTTCGCGCGAACTCGTTCGGCAACATCTGGACGCAGCCATTGCCCCTCTACTTCGGCGCGGCTGGACCGAGCGGGTCCTTTCTGCTCGCGTGCCACGCGGCCGATCCGCTCTCCGTCGTCGGCGTGGACGACGGCATCGCTGGTGGAGGTTCGTGGATCGGTGTCTGGCGCGGTGCGCTCCAGCTTGACGGGCCGGTCTTCAGTGGCGCGCGGCTCTCGACGACGACGGCGGGTTGCTGGCGCTGGCGCAAGAGCGACGGCACCTGGCCCGTGGCTCCTGGCACACCGATGTGGTCGCTCGGCGGAATCGCGGGCCAGTTCTCAACCCCGACATGCCCACTCGTCGGCAGCTATTCCGTGCCGAACTTCTCGAATCCATGCGGATCAGGCGTGCGCTTCACAGGAGTCGTCTCGTGAGCAACAAGAGCAACGGCTATCCCTGCCCGCATCGCGCCGGCGATCGATGCCTGCTCGGCCGCTTCAGAGGCCGGCCATCCCTCGGCTCGTGCGCGATCCACTGCGACATCGGCATCAAGCTGGTCTGGCCGACCATCTCGGCGCAACGGCAAGATCCACGGGTCGAACGGCTGATGCCACCGCTGCGCGAGGGCTGCTGCGGGGACGGGCCGAGCTGGCCAACATCGCCTTGACGCCTGCACTGTCGCAGCTATCTTGGCAGTGTTCAGACTGCCCCCGGAAGCGCCCGGCTGAGCCGCAAGGTTCGCCGGGCGTTCTTGTTCCGGCACCGATCTTCAGGGCACGCCTGGTTGAACGCTCGTTGCCCAGTTCGCGGCGATCATCGCGGCATTCGCATCCTGCGCGGCGAGCGCTGCGCTGACTTCAGGTGACTGAGACCACTGGCTGAGAACCGCTGCCGCGTCATCTGGCACGGGCTCGTTCTCTCGAGCTGCGATCTGCTTCGCGGCGAGCGCTCCGCGAAGTTCGAGGAGCGCCGAATCCTCGTTCACAATGACGCGATACGCAGCGGGAAGCTCGCTCCATGTACGGTGCGACGCACGAATTGCGGCAAGAGCCGACTTCTGCGCATTGGAGAGATTCGCCGTCGTTGCGTCGATGACCGTCGCGAGCACCGTATCGCGCGCTGCCGTGGCGGAGGCAAGCGTGGCACGCGCCGAGTTCAGTGCCTCGACTGCCGCCTGCGTGTCCTGAGCCTGACCTGCACGGATCGAGCGCTCGATCGAGCCCACACTCGCACGCGCTGCCCCGAGCGCGTCGTCCGCGGTAGCGAGGGCTGTGGCGTTCTCCTCGAGCGCCGCGGCGGCCGCGGTCAACATCGCGACCGATTCGCTGAGTGAAACTCCGGCTGCCGCCACACTTCCGGGGTCAAGCGAGACGCGGTGCATCGTGGCGAGCACCGTCGCTGCCGGCACGGAGAACGCGGAGAGATCGATGGCTGCTGGTTCGATCGCACTCTCTGAATCCACGCCGGGTGCCGCTGCGGCAAGAATTCCTGCGAACATGACGGTGAGCATGGTGTCTCCTCCAGAAGGACCGCCCGTGAGCAATCGGCCGACGACCCGGTGCCGCCGCCCGGTGCGATGAGTGAACCTCCGGCTGTGGCGACTGTCAATCGTCGCTCGGCAATGAGGTGCTTACCCGGAATTTTGTCGTTTTCCACTTGCGTTCCACCGGGCCAGCGCGCGATCATGACCGCTGTCCGTCCCGGGGCTGTTTCGAGGACCGGCGGAAAGCGAGCATGCGAATGATCCGGAGCATTCGGCGGTTCGACTTCGTTCGCGGAAGATCATGGCCGTGCGTGCTGTCGATTCTGGCGTCGGTTGCCCTCGCAGCATCGGTCGCCGCAGACCAGCTCGTCGAGAACTACAACGCCTCGCTGATTTCATACCTCTATATAGGAAGCACGAGCGGCAAGACCCTGGTGCAGGGGGTGCGGCCTCGATTCGAGCAGCGCGAGGCGAATATCGACGGAACGGCCGATGCTCCACCGGAGGATGTGACGCTCGCGACGAGCGCCGGGCTTGGGCGCCCGTTCGGCTTCAGCGCTTCGCGCGGCCTTGGCGGCGACTGGTTTGCCGATGGCCCTCTTGATGCGGCTGGCGGCGTCCCGGGCACGCGCTGGGGCGCGATCGATCTCTCGCTCGGCAACTACTCGCAGTTCGAAGTCGACCTGCGTCTTCCGGCCCCTGGGTTCTCATGGACGATCGGCCGATGCTTCAACGGTCGCCAGCTCGATTCGAGCGATGCATCGTTTGACAGCAACGGCTATCAAGGCCTGAATTGGTCGCAGCTCTCGCAGCCCGAGATCGTCTTCCATGACGACGCCGACGACGAGGAGGACATGATCTACCTCGTCACGAGCGCCGGGAGCTTCGTCGAGTTCGTGCGATTGAATGAGTCGAGCTTGACCTTCAAAGGTCGTAACGGCGCCGTCGGCGCCTTCGTCTTCACCGCCGGCAGCGATGGCCAGCCGGATCTCTGGACCTACACCGGCCAGCACGGCGGCAAGATGGTCTTCTTCGGATTCGACGCGAATGCGGGCGCCGCCAAAGGCCAACTCTGGAAGCTGATCGATCCGGCCGGAAACACCGCGGTCGTCGGCAGCACCTCAAGCGGCAGCGCGGCGATCTCGGCTGGCTACGACGGCAGCGGCCGGATCACGACGGCGTTCGACACGGCGAATCGTCGCTACAGCTACACCTACAGCGGCAGCGCGATCGGTGGCGCCGTCCGATTGACGCAGGTGCTGTGCGAGCGCCTGACGAGCGGGACATGGGCTTCGAGCCCGGTGACCGCAACGGTCGCGACAGTCGCCTACACCTACTACCAAAGCGGCGGCACGACCTATGGCGACGAAGGAAACCTGAAGCAGGTGACCGTGACGGTGCCGTCGAGTGTCTCCAGTGTGGATCTTGTCCGCAAGCGCTACTACCGCTATTGGACGGGCAGCTTCTCCGGCGGGAATCCAGGGCATCCGAATCTCATTCAATACATCGTCGACGCCGAGGGCGTCCGCACCTTCGACTGGTCGGACACGGCCTGGGACGACGATCACTTCACGGCATCGGAGAGCACGCTGAAGCCGTACGCGAGCGCGTATTTCACCTATGACTCGTCGCGCCGGATTTTGACGACTTGGTCCAACGGCGCCTGCGGCTGCTCGGGCGGCTCGGGCGATGGCATGCACCAGCTCGCGTACTCAACGAATGGCGGCTTCTCGAACACCTCGGGCTACGACACGGCGTGGAAGTCGCGGACGGTGGTGAAGTTCCCGTCGGAGACGGCGAATGCCGCAGAGGGCAGGCTCCTCACGCAGTACTTCGACGAGGTGGGCCAGGCGCTCTCGGTCGCGCTCACGGACGGCGATCCCGAGGGGGACGCCCCTGCGTCCGGCCAATGGAGCACGAAGGTGACACGCGACTCCGTTGGCGCAGTGACCGAGGTGAGCCCGGCGGACAACATCTCCGCGTACGACCATGACACCGGCGCCTTCACGGCGAGCTCCGATGCTGGGCGCGTCTTCCTGACGACGCGGGTTGGTTCCGGCGAGCTCAAAGGCTTCGCGCTCGAGACCAAGCACAGCATCGAGGGCACGGGCGGGGACGACTATCTTGACCTGACGCTCACCTATCCCTCGGACGGGAGCCTTCAGAAGCTCACGGTGGGCGACCTGACTATTCCGCGTGCGCTGCCATCGAGCTTCCGCCAGTACACGCAGGCGATCACCTCGGGCACGACCGGATCGATCGTCACATCACTGGCGTACTCGTTCCATTCCGGGCCCGCAGCGAACATGGTCAAGGCGCGCACCGTCACGAACCCGACGGTGACCTCGGCCAACAACGGCTCCAACAGCGCGACGACGACGAAGACCTACCTGCGCGCCGATGGCACGATCGCGTTCCGCGAGGACGAGAACGGCATCTTCAGCTACTCCGGCTACGCCGGTGGCCAGCTCGTGAAGTCGATCGCCGACGCGCAGACGAATCACGGGAGCGACTTCCTCTCGGGCGACGACCCCAACGGCGACTTCGGGATCACGGAGTCCGGGGCCGGGCTGCGGCAGATCACGACCTACGCCTACGACCAGGAAGGTCGGCTCGATTCGGTGACGCTCTTCGCGAACGCCTCAACATCGGCGGAGATGCGAGTGCAGAAGCACGCGTATACGCGCCTTCTCGACCAGCGGATGGTGACGCTCGGGTATCCCGATTATGAGGCTGGCGGCACGCCGGTCTATCACGGCCCAGCGAGCTATCGAGTGTCGAACCTGGCGAATCGAAGCGTGTTCAGCGGCCTCATCGCCTTCTCCGGCAATCAGACGACCACCCCCCCCGGCGGTCAGATCGATCACACGGAGAGCGACCCGATCACGGCGGTGCTCGTCGGCACGCTCGCGCGGATGCAGACGAGCATGTTCAACGCCGCCGGCAGGCAGCTCGACGAGTCGCGGCAGTATTTCGACATCCCGACCTCCGAACCAGGTACTTCCGGGGCGAACTTCGATGCGACGACATTCGGCTACAACAGCGCCGGTCGTCAGTGGCGCACGAAGTCCGCCGACGGCACGATCTCGCGCACCGTCTTCGACAAGCTGGGGCGCCCGATCTCCTACTGGATCGGGACCAACGACAACGAGGCAGCGTTCCCGGGAGGCGAGTCATCCGGGTCGAGCAACATGGTCAAGGTGCAGGAGATCGTCTACGACGGCGGCTCGGACGCCGCGCCGGGTCGGGTCACGGCGATCACGAGGCTCGTCGAGGGCTCGTCCAGCGGCTCGCGCATGAGCGAGAGCGAATTCGACGAGAGCGGAAACCCCGTGCTGATCCAGACCGCGGAACCGCCGTTTGTACTGCGAAAGTTCGACCACATGGGTCGCGTGATCGCCACCGGCCTCTACTCTTCTGCGAGCGGCCTGAGCGCCTCGAGCGATCCGACGAGCGTGACCACGAACCGTCTTGCGCTCTTTGAAACAGCCTACGACGAGCGCGGCCGGGTCTGGAAATCGACGCGGCACGAGATCGTCCAGTCCGGCGGCTCGGCGGGCACTTCGACCGACACCATCACGAGCAAGAGCTGGTTCGACGCGGCCGGAAGACTCGTCAAGGTCGAAGGCGAGCAGCTCGCGAAGTACGCGCACGACCGGCTGGGCAGGCAGGTCCATGAGTACATTCTCGCGAGCGTGGACGACTCGAGCTACGCCGATGCGCTGACAGTGACAGGTGATGTCGTGCTCGAGCAGCACGACACGACCTTCGACCCCGTGAACGGTCAGGTCGTCATGACCGCGTCGATCTCGCGCCACCCGAGCGACTACGGCGGCGGCTCGACCTCGGGGGCGCTCGATACGAACGCGGACTCCGACGGCCTCAAGTACACGATGTCCGATTTGAAGGGCCGCATCCAGATCGGGGCGACCTGGTTCGACCGCTACGGTCGCGTGACTGATTCGGCGTTCTATGGCACCAACGGCGGCAGCGACTTCGATCGCGACGGGCTGGGCGTTCCGACGCGTTCGGACACGGTGCTCGTCTCGAGCTCGACCTACAGCACCGACGGCACCGTGCTCGAGACGAACGACCCCCGCGCCCAGAAGACGCGATTCCTCTACGACGACCTCGGCCGCACCGTGGCCACGATCGGCAACTACACGAACGGCAGCCTCACCAGTGCCACCCGCGACAACGACATCTACACGCGATACACCTACGCCAACGGCCACCAGACGAGCATGTGGGTCGACATCGACGGTGACGGCACGGTGGACACCGACGACCAGGTCACGACCTACACCTACGGTGTCGTGAAGGGTACTGCTCCGGGCGACTCGACGATCGCCTCGGGCGCGCTGCTCCAGAAGGTCGCCTACCCCGACTCGTCCGGCGGCAGCGATGTCGTGGCCTTCGCCTACAACGCGCAGGGCCAGATCATCTGGCACCGGGATCAGTCGGGCAATATCATCGAGACGAGCTTCGATGCGAACGGCCGCGAGCGCCATCGGCGCGCAACGACCATCGCGTCAGGGTTCGACGACACAGTTGAGCGCATCAGCACGAGCTACGACTCCCATGGACGCATTGAGCTCATCACGAGCTGGGACACCGCGGCCACCGGAAGCGGGAGCGTGCTGAATGAGATCAAGTACACCTTCGACGGCTGGGGCAACCTGACAAGCTTTAAGCAAGACCCTGACTCCGCGGTCGGCGGCAGCGGCTTTTACGAGAGCTCGTACGCCTTCGCCAAGGCGGCGACGGCGGGAAGGCGCCAGACGCTGCGACGCAGCTCGATGACCCTCGCGGGCAAGACTTGGACGCTCGACTACTCATCGACCGGCAGTCTGCTCGATGCGGACGCGAGTCGCGTGACGAACATCAAGGACGGCGGCACGACGGTCTGCCGCTACTGGTACCTGGGCGAGGGCGATGTCGTGGGCCGCGAGTACAGCGGCGCGTCGATCAAGTGGAACGAATGGGCCACAGGCACGCCGCCGACCTATCCTGATCGCGACCAGTTCAACAGGATCACCTCGAGCCGCTGGACCAAGTCAACCAACTCCGGCCCGGTCGACTTCGTGGACCTCGATGTGGCGTACGATCGAGCGAGCAATGTGGTGTCGGTCAAGGACAACATCTACCCCGGCTTCGATGTGCTCTACTCGAACGACGGCCTGAACCGGCTGACGGACGCGGACGAGGGCACGCTCTCAAGCGGGAGCATCTCGTCGCGCAAGCGTCGCCAGCTCTGGACGCTCAGCCAGACCGGCAACTGGCCGACCATGCGGCTCGATCTCGACGGCAACGGGAACTACACCGGCACCGACGAGCTCGACGAGACGCGCACGCACAGCCTGGCGAACGAGATCATCACGCGCGACATCGACAGCGACACCTCGGTCGATTACACGCTTGCCCACGACGCCGTGGGCAACCTCACCGACGACGGCCAGAGCTGGAAGTACAAGTACGACGCGTTCGGCCGCTTGAAGGAACTGCGCAAGCGCAGCGACGACTCGCTGCTGGCCGAGTACACCTACTACGGCAACAACTTCCGCGCGAGCGAGCATTACGACGCCGACGCCGACGCCGATGTCGACTCGAACGACCCGACCTACTTCTTCGCCTGGGACGAGGGCTGGCGTCTGGCCGCCGTCCATCGCGGCTCCGACGCGAACCCCAAGGAGCGCTTCCTCCATCACCAAGCGGGCAACTCGGGCTATGGCGGCTCGAGCTACATCGATTCGCTCGTCCTCCGCGACCGTGACGCGAACACGGCGTGGACGAGCGCCTCCGACGGCACGCTCGAGGAGCAGCGTTACTACTGCCAGTCGTGGCGTCACGATGTCGTGGCGATGGTCACGAGCGGCGGCTCGCTTGCCGAGCGGGCGCGCTACTCGGCGTATGGCGTCGCCTTTGGTATTCCGCTGGGCGATGTGAACGGCGACGGCGCGTGCAACTCGACGGATGTCGCTGCCTATGCGCTCTCGCCCACGGCAGTGCGTTACGACCTGAATCTTGACGGCGTGGTGAATTCGGCGGACCAGGCCATCGCGAGCGGGAACACCGGCGTCACCCTCGGCCGCGGCAAACTCTCGAATATCGGCAACCGCTACGGCTACGCGGGCTACGAGAGCGACTTCGTCTCCGACCTGCTCATGCATGTCCGCAACCGCCTCTATCACGCGGTATTGGGCCGGTGGACCCGTCGCGACCCGCTCGGCTATGTGGATGGCGCAAGCCTGTACCAGTATGTCGGCAGCAGGCCGATTACTGGGCTGGATGCAATGGGGCTTGCCGGCACCGGCCTCGGCTGCCAAGGCGGCGGCGGGCCGGGGGAGTGTCCCGGAACCAGAGGTGGTGCTCTCGAAGTTATACAAGTGACGCCAGCGCCGCCATCAGGATGCATGGTGCCGAACCCGATGCCAACTCCGACCAAGAAGCAGTGCTGCGATGCAATTGGCAGAGACCCGGCGTGCACTAATGGGGATGTCGGCGGCGTTGTTTGCTGCAATGGCAAGGCGGTTACCTGTACTTGGGATCTCCCATCGGGTCCAGGAGGAATCATAATCAGCATCTGCGTCGAGGTCCACGAACACGACCACCTTGACGATGTCGTTTGCAGCGGATGCCCAAGCGGCTTCGTTTGCCGGCCGCCGTTCATCCCGGGGGCAGATCCAAACGCAGAGGAGTGTTCGGCCTACCGTAAAGAGATAGCGTGTTATAATCGATTACGAGGAGCATGCGATTCACATCAAGGTTATACTCCGGCCCAGAAGGCCGCCTGCAAGGCGTTGGTCGACAAGTGGCTTGAGGATGCCTGCCAGAAGGCCGCGGAGCACTGCGGCTCCAGGCCTGGAGGCTGCCCGTGATCGGCCAATGCTGTATATTACTAAATGTGCTTGTAGTGTCATGCGTGCTGTTTGGCTGCGCTAATGCTCCGACATCTCCTAGACCTGCCCCAACATCGGCCGCCGCCGCGACTACCATCCCGGCATCGAGCACGGCCGTGTCCCCGCCCCCGGCTGCTGCGACATCCACGATGACGCCGCTTGCAACTTCGTGTCGCGCAAGCGTAGCATCGCCATCGCTGTACCTAAAGCACATGGCGGCCAGTCGCGGGGATCGCAGCGAGGTGATCGTCGCGTTGTGGGAGACAGGGTGGATTGTCTGGAGTCGCAATGGGGAGTATGTGACAACCAAAGTTGACGAGGTGGAAGCTGTCAATTACGCACGGGAGGCCCAATCACTTGGGCTGGCTGAATTTCCGAGCAGTTCCTACGCGGTGCCTTCCAGCTCGTGGTGGGAGATTGCGATTCAACGCAAGGACGGGTCGTTGGCTCGGTACATATGGAACGAGTCAGTCGACACACTGCCGTCAGATATCGGCGATCGATTTCCTGATGCCTGGGCGCGCGCGAAGGCTTTGCTGCAAGGGATGACTCCGACTCGCGCCGTACCGCTTAGATCGCAACCAGAGGCCCTCGCCGAGTTCAAGCGGGCATTTCCGGGACTTTTCGTTAATAGTGTCAACTCGGCGCATAACACTGACCACTGACGAGCATCGAGATCTGTCCCACCCCGGCCAGATCAGTCACGCTGCGGCCCCTTGGCTCAATTGTGGGCAATGAAGACCGTGCCTTCAGTACGAAGCAGGTCACGAGAGTCATGCCGTCAAGTGCTGCGGCCCAACATCTTGCGCTCGCGTGTTAACTACCCTCCCTCCCCACACACGCCTCCCCTGCCTCAACTGAGCTTTGATCCCATTCCGATCGGGGAGGGCAACCTCCGCGGCGGATTCTTCATTCACGGCGGGGCACAGCCGGGTTCCGCCGGATGCGTTGATCTCATGGACAACGACAAGGCGATGCACGCTTTCATGGACGAGATTCGGAATCGGACCGGCGCGGCATGTTGCATCAAGGTCAGCGTGAAGTTCGGCGCAAACTCCAAGAGCATCATCCAGAAGCGGTATGACCCGTGGATGGGGCCGGGCTCAACCAGTCCGTGGATGCCGAACTGACGCGCCGCACTCCGGGCATTGCTCGGCTGCAAGTGGATACGCGCATCGCGGGCACAGGCCCTCTGCTTGCCGCCGCCGCTGTTGCTGCTCGCACCGAACTTGAGACACAATCCATGCCCCGACCGCAGCCGGCGCATTGATGGCGACGAACTGCCCCACGACGTATGCGGTCCCCATTTCCTTCCAGATTCGAGGACCCAAGACCGACTCCTGTAGGTCGGAGTATTGAACCCAGTTCCAAAATAGATAGATCGGCACTGCAAGTAGTGCCATCCACCATCGGACCCAAGCCAAACCGAGCGCCACTGCGATGAGGATCACGCTGACGAGTAGCGTTGACAGGGTGCTGGGGACCTTGTCACTGATTTCCGCCAGCACGAACATTCACCTCTTCTTTCGTGTTCGCTCTCGGCCGGAGCATGCAGGCTGCGTTAGACGCGACCGCAGGAGCATCCCTACCACGAGCGTCAAGGTCAAGTTCTCGCGCTCGATCGATTCGAATGTTCTCGGCCGAAACGCGAGCGTGTGACTATCGGCTCGCTACGCGGCGCGCCGACAGTAGTGCTTCAGCACACCGCCAAGTCGATCGCGTCACCCAGACTGGATGCTAGCGCCGGGTGACACGCAGGATTGATCCCTCAAGTATGGCGCTCGCGACCGCACAGCCCATTGGCCCGCCGCGGCGGCGCTATCGTCGGTCAAGCGATGCTTCATCACGAGGTGGGACCACTGCGGATCACACTCACGGTGCTTCTTGCGCTCACTGCGCATCGCACCGGCTGTGGTGCGCTGCCGCCCCTTCGCGAGCCACTCATGCACCGCGACGGCGCGACCGAGCCGCAGTTCCTCCTCACGATGGACGGCCTGCTCGGACCACCGCTCGTCCACGGCAATCAGGTCCAGGCCCTGGTCAACGGGGACGCGATACTCCCGGCAATGCTCGACATTGATGAGATCGGCGCCTCCGAAATCGACCCGGCGTCCATCACTGCGATGCGCGAGGCAGGCGCTCAGGTCATCATCCATCGGCCGCTCGACCTCTTCACTCTCGACAGGGTGAACGATCGCACCCATCGCACGCTCCTTGTGGTTGACGGGCGCATCGGCTTCATCGGCGGCGCGGGCATCGCCGACGCATGGCTGGGCAACGCCGAGGATGCGGCGAGGACACGCGTGAGCGCGTGCCTCCTCACGGCCGATCTCTCCTTCTGACGCGGCGACACGCTGCCCCTCTCCGTCGACCACCGATGCCAGCATGATCCCTTGACTGATACCCTGACACCTCCTGCTCGTCGCTCGCCCGCAAGCACAGGGCGACCGCGCGATCCCGCGCGGACAGCTCGCCGCATGGCGGCCATCTTCTTCCAGGGGCTCGTCGGGCTGCTCCCATTCATCGTCACGGTCGTGGTGCTCGGATGGGTCGGCTATCTCATTGAGCGGGTGCTGGGCACTGCCATCCTCTATGTGATTCCTGACTCGTGGTACATCGCAGGAATGGGCCTGGCTGCCGGAATGGTGGTCATCTTCGGGTTCGGCCTGCTCGTCAATGTGTACGGCGTCCCCAGGCTCATCAATGCGGCCGAGAGCATGATCGGACGCGTGCCGCTGGTGAAGACCATCTACGGTGCGGTGCGCGACCTGCTCAGCTTCTTCGCGCGATCCGATAGCAGTAGCGCCGTGAGCCAGGTCGTTGTGGTCACATTCGGTGACACCGGTATCAGGGCGGTCGGATTGGTGATGCGCGATACCTTCGAGGATCTACCCGAGGGTCTCGGCGGTGAGAGCGAGGTGGTCGTCTATTTTCCCCAGTCGTACCAACTCGGCGGAATGCTGCTGCTGGTGCCACGCGCGAATATCCGGCCCGTGGACATGAAGCTTGAGGATGCGCTTCGATTCATCGTTACTGCCGGCGCGAAGTCGACGGCGTCCGCGTCGCGCACCGAGCGAGCAGCACCGGCGCCTGACTTCGCCCCGGTCCCGCCGGTCCCCGGGGTGCTCCCCGCCAAGTAGCGCCGCCGCTGAAGGATCGCGTTGAGTCCGTCTGCTACCGGCTGCTTCGGGCGACGATGGCATGCGCGAGTCGAGCATTGCAGGCCGCGATCACATCGAGCAGTCGGTAGTGCGACGGAATGCACTTCCAGGTTCGCGGGTGCGTCAGCAGCCGGCAGATCGCCCGCGCGCATCGCTCCGGCGAGATCGCGCGCGCTTCCACCTTGGGGAACAGCGCGCGCATGCGTGGCTGCTGGAAGTACGGCGTGGAGACGATTCCGGGAAAGACGCAGCTGAGTCGCACGCCGACTGGGGCGAACTCGGCATCCAGCGTTTCGGTCATCGCTCGAAGGGCTGCCTTGGATGCCGCGTAGCCGCTGTGTCCCCATGGTCCCATCTTCGCCGACATGGAGCAGACATTGACGATGGCGCCGACGCCTTGCGCGACCATTGCCGGCAGGAATGCACGGGTCAGCTCCAGGGCCGCGAAGTGATTCACCTGCATGAGCCGGTAGTGATCCGCGCGCCCATGATCGAGGAACGGCTCGTAGATGCCGAAGCCTGCGTTGTTCACGAGTGCGGTCATCGGACCGTGCGCGGCGAGGATCTCGTGAGCGACCTGCGTTGCGGCGCCAGGTTCGGCGAGATCCACCATCATCGCCACACTCGGCGCCACGACCGACAACTCCGATGCCAACGCACGCAGCAGGTGCTCCCTGCGAGCCAGGAGCACGGTTGCCCAGCCGCGTCGCGCAAGTTCGCGAGCCACGGCCTCGCCGATTCCTGACGATGCGCCGGTGACCACAGCGAACCGTCGAGTCGACATCGTGACCTTCCCTACCGCCGCGCGCGCTCAGCTTAGAACTTGCCGAGCAGGTAGAAGATGATTACGAAGAGAACGATGGCTCCAACGATGCCGCCGCCCCATTTCCACGCGGCGACGCCTGCGATTCCTGCCCTGAGTGGTGTATTCACGAAGTGCTCCTTGTCTTCAAAGGCGACTTGCCATTCGGCGGCGGAACGCCCGCGCCATCCAATACCGGCGAGCTGGTGAACGTCGCGTCGTCAAGTGACGGCCCCCATCCGGGGGCGGCGCGTTGCACAGGCGATGCCCTTGCGCTCATCCGGCGTGCCAACTGCGTCCAGAACCAGTAACCCACGCGCGCGGCGACGGCAAGTCGCATGATCGGCCGCGCCGCGCGACCTATCAACGGCACCGATGCTCGCGATCCGACAATCGACTTCCTGCGGCCTGGCAGCACCGCGCGGGCGACGATCACGATCGCCGCGCCCGCCGCGAGCGTGCCGATGAGTCTCCACGGGCTTCTGGGGCGCGCATCGTGTTCATCCGCCCAGTTGAGCAGCTTTGCCTTCGCATTCAACAGGGCGAGGTCCGCCTCGCGGTGTGACCCGCGAGACGGCTCGCCCTGCGACCTGTGATGTATCGACACTGGAAGTGATGCGTTCTGACTGCGGGTCATGCTGAAGTCGCCCGCGCTCGAGCGCCGCATGTCACGAACAGTCCAATCCCGACCGCCAGGAGCGTCAGACCTGTCGCGCCGACGGCAAGCGTCCATCCCACACGCGGCTCGAGTGCCCAGATCATGCTGACCGCCAGCAAGCCGATGCCACCCATCGCAAGCGGAACAGCAATCATCAGCAGCGAGAGCCCCATGGCCATGCTGGTCGTTGCCGTGCGCAGCCGACGCGCCTCGCCGTTGACGACGGTCCGCAGCACACGCCCCTCCGCTTCGAGCAGGTCGCTGACATTGACGATGAACTGAGACACGCCCTTCACTGATCAGCTCCTGACACGCGCGAGCAGCAGGCCGAGCAGAAGTCCCGCGCCGGCGGCGATCCCGACGCTCGTCCATGGATTTCGAACGACGGTGTCGTTGAAGGTGCCTGCCGCGTCGGTGGCGCCCTTCTTGGCCGATGCGTACACATCGCCGGCCATATCGCGCACATTGCCGAGGGCGTCCTTTGCTGACTGCACCGCCAGTTCGGCATCCTGACGGAAGTCCGATCGCTCACCCGTGGCTGGTTGGCGGCGCTGAGCACCACCCTCACCCTTGAATGTATCGATGCCCGAGGTCGAGTCACGACGATCCTGCGAGAATCCGGCGCTGCCGTGTGATTGTGAAACTGTCATCGTTGTATCCACCTTTTCTGTTCTGTCAGCCGCGCGTTGCGCACTGAGGTCATGTTCGATGCGGTCAAAGGCCGGACGGGCACGGGCCCTGTCCGGCCACGATCCTTCTCCCCGCGATTCCTGGCCGCCTCAGCCACGCTGCGCGGCGTTCGGGCGACCCGACTCCTGCTTCGTGGCTTCGCGTCGACTGTCTGCTGCGTCGCCACTCTCATGGCGAGGCTGATTCTTCGATGCGTCGTCCATGCGTCCCGTGCGGGGCTGGCTCGAAGCGTCGTCCACCCGCTCCTGCCCCGACTGGCCTGATGCGCCAGTCCGCTGCCCCTGACTCGTCGCTTCCTTCGTCTGGTAGCCCGCTGCGCCGAGCGCACTGCAGGCCGCGCTGCATCCGGCAGAATCAGCGTCGATCGTGGCGCCGCCGACCCTCACCGACTTCGTCGTGACATTCGGCACGCCCTGGAGGGCGCCCTGAACCGCGCCGACACACTTGTCGCCGGACATGCCCTCGATCTCGAGGTTCCTGGTCGATGTCGCTGATGGATTCATCATGTTCCTTTCGATTGGCCAACTCATTCTGGAGAGCCGCATGCCCTCGCCTCTGGATTCACCGTAGCGCCGGGGGTTCCGATGTCCAGCACTGCGGCGATTGTTGTCGCCGTTCAAGGAGTCGTTCCTATTCCGCATCGCTCGCCACAAGTCCCGCGCCCATGGCGCCGGCGTTGATGCCGCTCGTTGCGAGGGCGCAGAGTGTGGCATCCGCCTTGGACTCCTCGCTGAGCGACTTCTGGATCAGCTTTGCATCCGCGCTGCGGCCGAGCAGCGTCGCGAAGCTGCGAAGGCAGCCATACGACGCGATCTCGTAGTGTTCGAGCTTCTGCATCGCCGCGATCAGCGCGGCGTCGCGGACCGCAGGCTCCACCGCCGACTCGGCGAGCTCGGTCGCCTCGGCCAGCAGGCCGACCGTCGCCTCGCACACCTTGCGACCCGGAGTCTTTCCAAGGTTGTCGAGGATCTGCGTCAACCGCTCGAGCTGCTCCTTGGTCTCACCCAGGTGATGGGTTGCGGCTTCAAGAAGCTTCGGGCTCTCGATGGACTTGCTCAGCTTCGGCAGGGCCTTGATGATTTGGCGCTCGCAGCTATGCATGTCCTGGAGCTGGTCGAGATAGAGGTCGGCAAGTGTTGCGATCTTCATGGCGTTCTGCTCTCCGCGCGAGGTGCCGGAACCTTGACCCGCTGAGCCACACAATGGTCGATGCGTCAAAGCCCGCGGTTCGCTCGTCGCGACCATAGCGGCGGCACGCAGGCGATCAAGCGCACCGGCCGTGAAGCCCGCGATTGAGGGATTGCTGCTTGCACCGCAGGCGGTCCTGCCCGGGTCGGTACGCCGCGATGCAAGGCAGGCAATCTTCTCGTATTGGCGCGATTGTCCACATCGCGAATGTGTCGTCGTTGCAGTCGGCCACACTGGCCCTGTGCAATCATCGCCCTTGCTCCCCATCAACACTCGGACACCCACCATGCCTCGATCCCTTCAACTTCCCGCACAGACCATCGTGGCGGCGATCGCGTGCTCCCTGCTCTCCGCATGCGGCCACTCCACCGCGACACTCGAGGGCGACATGAAGCTCTCCGGCGAGATGAAGATGGAGGGTGATCTGAACGGTGCCATGAGGATCGAAGGCCCCATCGAGATCTCCATGCGCATCGACGGGCCTTCGGTGGAATACACCGGCATCTACATCTCCGAGACGCTGCTCGAGCGCGTGATCGTGAACGAGACGCGTGCCGATTGGCTGCTGGCGGTGCTCGGTGAGCCGACGGGACGGAGCCGACTCGAGGATGACAGCGAGATCTGGAAGTGGGCCTATGTCCCGGTCCGGCAGAAGAGCGGCTCGATCGTCACCTTCCTCTCCTTCGGCGAAGGCAAGGACGAGCCCAAGATCCAGACGGCCACCACCATCATCCAGCTTCGCGATGGCCTCGTCATCGAGAAGTGGCGCGATTGACGACATCGACCCGCTGCGTCGCGTCGACGCGGACCCCCTGCTCGCACGGCACGGCCCGTGTGCGACACACATCAAGCATGGTTCCGCTCTTGTCGCCGCCACACTCCGTGCCATTGATGGAGGTGTTGAAAGTTCGAATGACCCCGCTTGCGCCGCTGTCGGCGCCGAAAGACACCCATGAAGATCTCCACCGTCTCCGTTCTCGCCCTCGCCGTGGCAAGTTGCGCCGTCATCGGCTGCGATCGCCGAGCTGATCAGACGCCTTCGGCGCGTGACCGCACCACGACCCCCGCCACGCCCGTCGTGCCGGCGGTCGACAACACCGCTCGCAACAGGGCCGATGCCCCATCGGATCTCACGGCCATCGATCAGTCCAACAGCAGCACGGCGATCGCGGTGACCGCCGCGGTCCGAAAGGCGATCATGGACGACGACTCGATGTCGACGATGGCACAGAATTGCAAGGTGATCACGGACAAGAACGGCGTCGTGACGCTGCGTGGCCCGGTCGCCTCCCAGATCGAGAAGGACTCGATCGCGGCCAAGGCCAAGGCGGTCGCCAATGTCACGCGCGTGGTCAACGAGCTCGAAGTGAAGACATCCTGACGAAACGGGGCACAGGCGCACTCCTTCCCGGAGTGCCGGCTTCGTGCCGCGCTGCATCGATTCCCACTCTCACGACTAAGGACACACCCATGACGACCTCAGCATTCTGCATCGCACCAACCCATGCCGTCGCGAGCCAGATCGTGACGAGCCTCAAGGCCGCCGGCTTTCAGGACAACGCCATCTCGGTGCTCCTGCCCGACAAGTCGAGCACGAAGGACTTTGCGCACGAGATGAACACCAAGGCTCCGGAAGGCGCCACCGTCGGCGCGGGCGCCGGCGGTGTGGTCGGCGGAACCCTGGGATTGCTGGCAGGCATCGGCCTTCTCGCCATTCCCGGGCTCGGGCCGTTCATTGCCGCTGGTCCGATCATGGCCGCCCTCAGCGGCATGGCCGTCGGCGCGGCCGTTGGTGGAGTCACCGGCGCCCTCATCGGCATGGGCATTCCCGAGATCGAGGCGAGGCGTTACGAGGACAAGGTCAAGAACGGCAACATCCTGATCTCCGCCCAATCCGACGACTCGGCCGAAATTGCACGAGCGAAGGAGATCTTCAAGAATGCCGGCGCCACCGACATCACCTCCACTTCCACGAAGTCCGCCCCCTCGGTGTCGACACCGAGCCACGGCACTCCTGCGAGCGCCGGAGTTCGTCTGAGCGGCCTCTGACACATTGACGCCTCCGCGCACCTGCCGCCGGGTGGGAGGACTTGTCTCGAAACCCATCGGCCCCCGTCAACTTCGACGGGGGCCGTTTCATTGGAAGACCTGCCGGTCGGTGATGGCTCTCGACCCTGGAGCGGGAACGAAGATCCTCGGCCCGGGGCGCGATCCGAGCGCGGGCTCGTGGAAGCGCCGAACTACATATAGAGGCCGCCGTTCACACCGATCTCCTGACCGGTGACGAACGACGCCGACGGCGATGCCAGGAATGCAACGACCTCGGCAACCTCGTCCACCTCGCCCATTCGGGCCATGGGCGTGATGGTCTTGATGTGTTCGAGCGCCTTCTCCGGCACTCCGGCCGTCATGTCGGTGCGGATGAAGCCGGGGGCGACGCAGTTGGCCGTCACACCCTTGCGTGCCACCTCGCGCGCCACGCTCTTGGTGAACGCATCGAGACCGCCCTTGGCCGCCGCGTAGTTCGCCTGCCCGAAGTTTCCCATCTGTCCGATGACACTCGTGATGTTGATGACGCGCCCCCACCCGTTCTGCACCATGTGCGGCAGGAAGAGATGCGTCATCTGCACCGGGCCCTTCAGGTTGACGCTCACCACCTCATCCCACTCGGTGTGGGTCATCTTCATGAAGGTCTTGTCGCGCGTGATGCCGGCGTTGTTCACCAGGATGTCCACGCGCGGGAAGGTCTTGAGAACCTGCTCGCCCATCGAGTGCACCGCGGTATCGTCGGCGATGTTGCACTTGAAGAGCTCGGCGCGACGGCCCATGGCGCGGATCGCGTCGCGCACTTCCTCCGCCGCCTTGTCGTTGCTTGCGTAGTTGATGGCGAGATCGGCGCCATGCCGAGCGAGCGCCAGTGCAATCGCACGACCGATGCCGCGGCCCGCACCCGTCACCAACGCCACTCGGCCCTGCAATGGAAGCATCCGGACTCTCCTCGACGCCGCCGAGCGATGCGTCGGCGCGCAGGCGGCCATGACCCGCGCCGACGATGGGCGGGCAGTCTAGCCGCGGCGATCAGGCGGCGGGATGCCAGCCCGCGTCGGCCCAGAGCGCTCCACTGACGGCCGGATTGCGGATCATGAAGCAGATCGCATCAGCGACCTCCTCGGCCTTCAGCAGTCGTCCGAGCTGCGTGCGCGGCAGCACATGCTCCTTGATGATGGCGGGATTCATCGCTCGCACCATCGGTGTGTCGGTGAATCCCGGATGCACGATCGCCACGCGCACGCCGTAGAAGATGGCCTCCTTGGCAAGCGTCGACTGCACGCCCTCGAGCGCCGCCTTCGTGGCGGCATAGGCGATCTGTCCCTTGTTGCCGGCGCTCGAGATGGAGCCGATGAAGACCACCTCGCCCTGGACATCCTCATCGCCCGTCCAGGCGCCGAGACCCGCCTTCGCTCGCTGTTCGGCGACGCTCGCGACCGTCTCCATCGCCCAGTAGGCCGCTGCCACGAGATTGACCGCCAGCGTCTGCTCCATGAGCGACTGCTCGTACAGCTTCGCCTGCTTCGTCTCCTTGTCGACCTTCACGGCGAGACCATCGCGCACGATGCCGGCGGCCGGTACGCAGATCTGCACACCGCCGTATCGGCGCGTCATCTCGCCGAAGACCGAGGCGCGGAAGGCACGGTCGGTCACATCGCCGCGAAAGGGCGTGACCACGGCTCGTCCCAGTTCCTCGTTGATGTCCTCGGCGGCATCCTTCACGCTCTCGGAGAGATCGACGAGGGCGATCGCCCGGGCGCCCTCCCGGCCGAGCTGGCGGGCCACGGCCCGCGCGATGCCGCTGGCGCCGCCGGTGATCACCGCGACACGCTTTGAGAGATCAACCACGGGGGAACCCTCCGATGACGCGTTGTGTGCAGATTGAATCACGATGGAGACCGTTCAGTGAGGTGCGAATGAACACGGGGAAGGCGCGCGATGATGCCAACCGCCTCAACGGCCCTTCCCTCGACGATCCGAAGCTCCGCGCTTGCCGGCGGCGCTTCCGGATGCGGATCGGCGCTTGCCGGCGGCGCCTCCGGATGCGGATCGGCGTCGACCGCGCGGGGCCGAACGCTCGACCGGCGGCGTGCTGCGCTGGCGTGGCGAGTCGCGATGAGCATCGGATCGCGGAAGCGTTCGTTCCGCAAGCCACGCCGTGACCTTGGGCCACAGCTCCTTGTGGGCGCGCGACCCGACGCTCAGTCCGATGTGGCCCGCCTTCACGCTCATCTCCTGATAGTCACGGCTGCTGACGCATTCGCGCAGCGGCGTGCTCTGGCAGGGCAGCACCAGGTGGTCGGTGTCGGCGGTCAGGCTGAGAATGGGGCACTCGATGCGCCCGAGATCGATGCGATGCCGGCCCAGCGGGAACTGACCCTTGACCAGCAGATTCTGCTGGAAGCCGTACTTCACGAAGTCGCGGTAGACCTCGCCGCTGATCGGAATGTTGTCGTTGCTCCAGACCTCCATGGCGAAGAAGTCCTCGAGGAACTTCTCATCTTCCATCTTGTCGTAGAAGCCCTGCCACTTCTGGAAGGTGTTCGCCACGGGCTTGAGCATGGCGAACGAGTTGCCCAGGAACGAAGGCGGAATGAGCCCGAATGTGTCGACGACGGCATCGACATCGAAGAAGTCCGGATCGGTCCACTTCAGCAGCAGCGAGTCTCGCTTCGACCAGTCGATGGGCGCCGCCATGAGCGTCAGCGTGCGCACGAGCGGCTGGTGCAGCGAGGTGTACATCGCGCACATGGTCCCGCCCATGCAGTACCCGACGAGATGCACCTGCGGCTGCCGCGTGTCGTGCAGGATGCGCTCGACCGCGCGATGGAGATGCCCCTCGATGTAGTCGTGGAGCGTCTTCGACGCGTCGGCGGGCGATGGAACGCCCCAGTCGATCATGTAGACATCGAACCCGGCGTCGAGGTACTGTCGGATCACGCTCTTGTGCGGAAGGATGTCCAGCACATACGGACGATTCACGAGCGCGAAGACGAAGAGCACGGGCGTCGCATGGCGCTTCGGCGTGCTGCTCGTGAAACGGAGCAGCCGGATCGGCGCCTCGGTCATGACCACTTCGTGCGGCGTGCAGCCCTTGCGATTCTTCAGCGCCGCTTCCAGCACCTTCGGCATGGCGGCCGTCTTTCGCAGGACCCCTTCCCACTCCGCCTGCCAGGCGCGCAAGGTTCCCATGGGATCGAAGGCGGATCCGCCGGAACCGTCGCTGGTCGTCGAAGATGTCGAGGCGTTCGAGGCTTTCATGCGTGCGCTCGTGATTCTCGGTGAGGGTTCTGTTCGTCCGCCGCGCTCATGAGGGGAACTCGTGCGAGCGGTGGAGCATCGTTGGTCAGTGCTTCCGCTTGCCGGCGCTGGCGCTGCGACCGGTCGAACCCGAGGTGCGGGCCTCGAGGTCATCGAGTCGCTCGACGATGCGCGCCATCTGCTCCTGCAACTGCGCCGTCGACTGGCGAATGGCGCCCATCACTTCGGAGTTCGCCCCGCCCGTCGCCGTCTCGAAGGCGCTCGCCATGTTCGATTGAAGGAAGTCATCCATCTGGCGACGGATGTCGAGCGCGCGATCCATGGTCCGCTTGAGCGACTCGAGGAACTGCGGGCTCTTCATCCATTGCTCGGCGTATTGAGCCATTCCGTCGAGGAAAGCCGCCTGCATGCGCCGAACGGCATCGGGCGTAAAGGCCGCGCCGAACGCTTCCGCCCCGGGTGGCATGCCGCCGAAGCCTGCAGCGCCCGGAGCAGGTCCGAAGCCGGGCGCCGATGCGCCGCCGCCACCGGGCATGCCCGCTGCCGCGGCCGAGCGAGCCCACACATCACGCCAGAAGCCCATGACGGGGTCGACGCCCCCCGATGAGGCGTTGTGGTGATTCGAGTCGGCCACGGTATTGAACTCCTTCGGGCGACCGTCGATCGAGAAGAACGCCGCGCGCGGCAGGACTCCGCGCGCGGCGTCGAATTGACTGTCCGTGTCAGGCCTTGTTGGCGAGGACCTGGTCCATCACCTGCGCGACATGGCGCGTGTGCTCGGAGGTCATCTTGGTGCAGCGCTCGGTGACCTGACGAGCGAAGGTCTGGCACTCGTCCATGATCTCGCGGGCGGCATCGGTCGCGGGCTTCGCGCTCTTGCCGGTGAAGTGGTTCACCATGAGAGCGCCGCTGCGCTCGAGCGTCCGCGCGTTCGTCCGCATCGCGTCGACCATGAGCGCGTTGCACTCGCTGGCGAAGCGGGCGTTCGCATCGACGAGCGTGTTCATGGCGTGGGTCATGCGCTCGAAGGCCGCAGGCACGGTGCCCATGGTCGAGGCCCACGGGTTCATGCTCATCGGGTTCATCGGAGTCCAACCCTTGGTGAAGGTCTCCGAGAAGGTGTTGGCCATGGAGGTGAAGAGCTTCTGGTTCGCTTCGACGCCGGCCTTGAAGGCATCGGCGGCCGTGCGGCAGCAGGTCTCTGCGGCCTCGGTTGCGGCGTGCGTGACGGTCTCGTTGGCGTTCTTGGTGGAGGTGGTCATAGGTGGAAGCACTCTATCGACTGCTTGGTGCGTCGTCAACAATCTTTGTGCAAATGCACAATCACTGGAGCAGCGATGATGGCATCAGAACCCGCTTGTTATTGGCTAGTCATCATCCATGGCACCACTATCAGTGGCGGAGCCATCCGCCAGCACTATGCTCTGGTGCAGTCGCGCCATTCACGATGACAGCCCCCCAGTTCATCCGGATCAAGAAGTACCCCAATCGACGGCTCTACGACGCCTCGCGCAGCTGTCATCTGACGCACGAGGAGCTCTACGACCTGGTGGTCGCCGGCCACACGGTGAGCGTGACCGACAGCCGCAGCGGCGTCGACATCACGAACCTCGTCCTGATCCAGGCCATTCTCGAGCGTTCGCCAGAGAAGCTGGCCGCGTTCCCTCCGGAACTGTCGCACCTCCTGGTTCGTGCCAGCGAGCAGATGCTCCGAAGCGCTGCTCACGGATGGCTCTCGCAGTTGATGGCCTCGGTCGCGCCCCTGACCACCGCTGCGCCGGCGTCACCGCTTGCAGCGTTCGGTGCTGTTCCGCCCATGTCGCCCATTCCGCCCTTCCCATTCTCGACGCCGCTCTGGCCGACGCCCGCGACCCCGACCGCGCCGCAGGATGGCGAGCGATTCGGCGGTTCATCCACGACGCCGATGGAGGACGACAGGACCCGTCGCGCTGCGCCAAGGGGCGTGCGAGACGGAAGCAGATCGACGAGCGACTCCTTGAACGAGGATCTTGCAACGCTCCGCGCCGAAGTGGCACGGCTTTCCCAGTCGATCGCCTCCTTCAAGGAGAGCAGGAGCGATAGCCAGAGCAAGAGCGCAAGCAGAAGCGCGAGCAAGAGCGGCAGCCAGAGCAAGAGCGCAAGCAAGAGCGCGAGCAAGAGCCGCGGCCGCAGTCGTGGCGGACGATCGAGCCGCGCCGGGCCTCGCTAAGTGTCTGCGGCGCAAGGCGCCATCAGACCTCGCATGCAAGATGGCGCGCTGCCTGCGGTGACGAACGAAACCTCAGGTTTCGACGGTTCACCTCGCCGAACGAGCATGGAAGTTCTCGGCCCTGCGCTGCAACATGGTCGGCAATCCTGCGAGCCGGGGCTTCGATCCCGGGAGGTCGTGGTTACTATCTGCCGACTTGAAGTCCGTGTTTCTGCGCGAGGCCGCGCGGGAACCCAGTCTTCCCCCACCCTCAGGAGGCTCGATGATGAGATTCGGATCGATGGTGTCGGCACCCGGCTCGTGGGCGTTGATCTTGGCAATCGGTTCCTTCGGCTCGCCGGCAGGAGCCACGCAAGTCGACGAGGAGGTTCCCCTCTCTCGCGTGCGCGAAGGCGGCACGCCCTACGACCCGAACGCCCCCATCCAACCCTACGCCATCTTCGCACCACTTGCAGATGAACCGACCACCGGCCTGGTGGCAAGCCCGCCCGAGTACGACCCGACGAAGGGAGTGATCTTTCGCTACAGCACCGCAGCGTGGCCGACGGTGGTTCGCGCGTGCGTCAAGGCGCTGACCGCCAATCCGAATACTGACGAGATCGCGTATGTGGTCGTCGCCAGTCAGGCTGTGGCGAATGCGGCGGCAACCACTTTCGCGTCCGACGGTGCGGACCTCAGCAAGGTGGTCTTCATCATTCAACCCACCGACTCGATCTGGATGCGCGACTACGGCCCTCACTTCATCTACCAGGACGGGTCCATCGCCATCGCCGACAGCCACTACTACCCGAATCGGCAGTTCGACAACTTCTCCCCCACGCTGCTGGCGGCGGACAACTTCAAGATGGCCAGCTACGACATGCCCCTCTACTACTCCGGCGGCAATTTCCAGCCGGGACCGAATCGCAGCGGCTTCGTCACTGCACTCGTGAACCTCGACAATCCGGCAGCAGGCGGATGGACCCCCGCGCTGATCGCCGAGTACTACCAGCGCTTCCAGGGCATCGACACGCTGCATGTGCTCGGACAGCTTCCGTTCTCGGTGGACGGCACCGGCCACATCGACATGTGGATGTACCTCATTGATGAGAATCGAGTGGTCATCTCGGAGTTCATCCCCGGTTCGAACGCAACGGCGATCGCCGTCACGAACGCCGCCGTCACCTACATGCAGAATCTCGGCTTCCAGGTCTTCCGCCCGAAGGCCTGGAACTCGGGTGGCGTGCACTACACCTATGCCAACGCCTTCCGCGTGAACAACCGGATCTTCGTCCCGGTCTACGGCACCGCCGTCGTCGCGGGTGGAAGCGCCGCATGGAACGCCTACGACGCGGACGCGATGGCCGTCTGGCAGGCGGCGGTCGGACCGAACATCGAGGTCATCCCGATTCAGTGCGGCCCGATCATTTCGGCAGCGGGTGCCATTCACTGCATCGTGAAGCAGGTGCCTCGCTATGCGGATTCCATGCCTTCGGCGGTCGTCATCTCTCCCGCGGGCGACGAGGTCTGGATCTCCGGCACCACGGAGACGATCCGCTGGAACGCGACGGCGTTCAACAACGCGCCGCTCACCGGAATCGACCTGGAGTACTCGCTCGATGGCGGTCAGAACTGGAGCGTCATCGCCGCGAATCTGCCGGACACCGGCAGCTACCAGTGGACCGTGCCTGCGTCCTCGAGCCAGAACGCGATGATCAAGGTCGTTGCGAACGCTCCAAGCGATCTCTCCGTTGCCGCCATGAGCAACTCATTCAGAATGGGGCCCGGCACTGCATCCGTCTATGACTTCTCGACGGGCGCAGGCTCCACGCGCTTCGGCTTCGGCTTCCAGACGGCATCCTGGGCGGCCAGCGTCAGCGCCAAGATCGCACCGGTGGTCGGTGCGCTGACGGGTGCGAACTACCTGGCGCTCGCCACCTCCAACGCCACCGGTGCCCTCACCGATCCGAATCGCTACATCACTCCGACGATGACCGCCGGCAACGAAGCCACGCATCTCTTCACCTTCCAGATCAGCGAGGCACCCGCAGCAATCGACGAGATCAAGGTTCTGTGGGAGGGCTTCGCCGAGCGATGCACGCAGGCCGAGCTCTACATCTGGGACTACGCACAGAACCAGTGGGGCAACGGCAAGGGCATGATCGGCCAGAATCGCTTTGCCGATACCTGGGCGGGCAATCGCGACGGGTTCCTCGACGCTGCGATCCGCGAGAACATCACCAACTACCTCGGCGGAACGAACACGCTCCGAGTGCTCATCTACGCACAGCGTCCCCAGGACCGGACGGTGCATGACTACATCTCGGTCACGGTCAAGCAACTCGCGTCGTGCCCGAACGATCTCACCGGCGACGGCGTCGTCGATGGCAGTGATCTCGGTTCGCTGCTCGGCCAGTGGGGCGCCTGCGCTGGTTGCGCCGCCGACTTCAACGGCGACGGCATCGTCAACGGCAACGACCTCGGTGCGCTCCTGGGCGCCTGGGGCTCCTGCAACTGAGCCGCAGGGTCAGCTCGATTCCATTCAACGCCGGCGCCGGATCATCCGGCGCCGGCGTTTTCGTTTCGCCTGAGACGCCCTCTTGACAACGGCGTCGATCACGCTACAGTTGTAGTGACCTCACGACGCGTGTCGCGGATCGCCCACCATGCCGAAACCCGAAGCAACGATCACCGACGCCGAGTGGCACCTGCTGGAGGCCCTCTGGTCGCTGCGACTTGCAACAGCGCGCCAGGTTACCGACCACCTCCACAGCGACCAGGAGTGGGCCTATTCCACGGTGAAGACGATGCTCGATCGGATGGCGGCCAAGGGCCTGGTGAACGCGCGGCAGGTGGGCAATGTGTGGGAGTTCAGTCCGTCGGTGCGACCCGACGATGCGCGTCGCTCCGCCTGGCGGCGTTTCATCGAGCGCGCGTTCGGCGGTGCGGTCTCGCCGGCGCTGGAGTTCATCGCGTCCGAAGCCCGACTTACTCGGAAGCAGCGCGAGGTGCTGCTGGCCCTGCTCGAGAACGAGGAGAAGCGTCATGAGTGACATCCTGGCAGCCGGCCTTGAGACCCTCGATCGATGCGGTGCCGCGATGCTCGAGTGGATGCTGTGGATGAATCTCTGGACCGGGGCGCTCCTGATCGTGGCGCTGGTGCTGGATCATCTGCTCCGCCGACGACTCGCCGCATCCTGGAGGCTCGTCCTCTTCCTGGCCGTCATCGCACGGCTCTTCGTGCCCGCGTCGTTGCAGTCACCGATCGGGGCCGTGACCAATGCACCGCTGATGCAGAGCGTCCCCGTCACGACCGCACCTGCGATCGCAACCGCGGAATTGGCGGGGACATCGACTTCGTCGATCCCTGCGAACACCCCCGGCACCCGCGGCCCGCTCACGATGCTCGCGCTCGTGCCCATCGGCTACGCGGCCGGAGTGCTGGCGCTGATCGTGGCGTGGCGTCGTTCGGATCGAAGGCTTCGCAGCATCGTCTCCGCATCACGGCCAGTTCGGGGCGTTCACGCCACCGCGCTTGCTCGCGCCATTCCGGAGCTCGACACCGCACGCATTCGCGAGCACGGGAGCGCTGGCCCCCTGCTGATCGGGGTTCTTCGTCCCACGCTCGTCCTGCCATCGCGCCTCTTCACCGCACTTGGAGGCGAGACGCTCGCGGCGGTGCTTCGTCACGAGCAGGCTCACCTCACACGGCGCGATTCGATCTCCGCGGCGCTGCTCCATCTCCTGGTCATCGCGGCGTGGCCGGTCGTGCCCGTCTGGCTTGCTGCGTCGCGCATTCGCACGCTCATCGAGCTGGCATGCGACGAGCGAGCGCTCGACGGTGCACCCGCCGGGACTCGTGCCGACTACGGACGAGCGTTGCTCGCATTTGCCTCAGGTCGCCGGGCACCTTCGGCGGCCTTGAGCTTTGCCGGCGGACTGCCCGAGCGCATCGCCGCCCTCCGCGAGGCCCGGCGCTGGCACCGCGCCGCGCAGTTCGGTGTCGTCGCCCCCATCGCGGCCGTGCTTGTCGCGTGTGCTGCACATCGCACCACCGACGCGCCGAGCGCGACGCCGATGGACGGACGCCTGCATCCCGCCGTCTATCGCGGTGCGACCCCGGAGCCACACAAGGGCTCACACGAGGTTCAGTTCACGGTGCTCGAGGGAGTTCCACTGAGTCCTCGCCTGGACGAGCTTCGTGCCGGGCCATCGGGCCAGGACGAATCGCGGATCGTCGTTCTGCCCTCGAGCGAGTTCGATGCCTTGCTGGCGCGAGAACCGGGCAGCGTGATCACGCGACCAAGGGCCAGCGCCATCCTCGGCCTTCCGTTCTCCCTCGAGATCGGCTCGTCTGGTCCCGGCGGCACGATGATCAGCGGCATCGCGATCCAGGCTCGCATCGCCATGATCATGAGGGAGCCCGGCGACGAGAGGTGGACCTATCAGATCGATCTGGACTATTCGGAGTCCGCTGGCGGCGCGACGATCGCCGGGCCCTTCGAGCACGCCGTGAGCGTTCATCCCGGGGACACTGCTGTGCTCCTGATCCCGACACGCGATGGCCACGCCGATCGCTTGCTCTGCGTCGCCGTGGATCGCGCAACGCCTCGCACTTCGATCGTCGATGACGGCGCGGCACCTCCGACACCGCAGACCTCGGAAGTGGCGGGCACGGCACCGGATCCGGCGCAGACCTCTGAAGCGCTGGAAGGTGCGACGCCGCCGCAGCAGCGAGGCGCGTCATCAGGATCCCGGCCGCCTGCCTTCGACCCTCTCGGCGGCGAGTATCCGCAGGTTCTCTGGATGCTGAATGTGTACCAGGTGCCGGGACCGGTCGAGATCGATGGCACCGGCCGCGTCACGACCACCACGAAAGCGAAGCCCGGGACCTTCGCAAGCATCGGCGCCTCGGGCATTGATGCCGTCTTCGCATCCCTCGAAGCGATCGACGGCCGCATGCAGCTCGCGGCACCGGCGCTGATCGGGAAGTACGGCGTCGAAGCAGTCGTTAGACCCGAGTCGCGCGACAAGGCGGGGCAAGCGCTCCCAAATCGCTCGATCACGATTCGAGCCGCGCCCGCGGAGGCGGGAATCAAGGCGACCTTCGAGGCCACGGTGAGTGCCGGCGCGTTCTCGGTTTCAACCCATGTCGCTGACAGGTTCATTGCGAGCGGCGGCGCCGTGGTCTTCTCCACTCCCGGGCCGAGCAGCACGGATCCATGGACGGTGATCGTTGCGCGACCAACAGAGCTGCGTTCGGCGAGGGACTACCCCTTCCAGACGGCGACGATGCCAAACGAATAGATCGAGACTCGGCCTCCTGGATGCAGTGCGGCCGTTCGGCGCTACGATGCCGCCCCATCGCCGCCCCTCACTCAGAGATCGTCTTCGTCACCGGCGCCACCGGCTACATCGGCGGCCGCCTGGCACCGCGTCTGGTCGAACGCGGCTATCGCGTGCGATGCCTTGCTCGAAGCGCCGGAAAGCTGCGGGCGCGTCCATGGGCTGCACATGAGCGGGTCGAGCTCGTCGAAGGAGACGCCGCCGACGAGGCGCGGCTCACGGCCGCCATGCAAGGCTGCATCGCGGCGTACTACCTCGTCCATTCGATGGACGCGGCCGGTCCGGCGTACCGCTCGCGCGATCAGATGCTCGCGGAGATATTCGGGCGTGCCGCTGCCGCCGCCGGCGTGCCGAGGATCATCTACCTGGGCGGTCTAGGCGAGACAGGCGAAGGCCTGAGCGAGCATCTCTCGTCGCGGCGTGAAGTGGAGATTGCGCTTGGGCGTGCCGGGGTTCCGGTGACCGTGCTGCGTGCGGCGATGATCATCGGCTCCGGCTCCGCCTCGTTCGAGATCCTGCGCTATCTCGTCGAGCGACTTCCGATCATGATCACGCCGCGATGGGTGAGCACGGAATCGCAACCCATTGCCGTGCGCGATGTGCTGCATTACCTGATCGCGTCGCTGGAGACTCCTTCGACGATCGGCAGGACGCTCGACATCGGCGGACCCGATGTCTGGTCCTACGCGCGCGTGATGCGGGAGATGGCTGCGGCGCTGGGTCTGCGGCGCCGACTTGTGATTCCCGTGCCGGTCCTGACGCCGAGACTGAGCTCACTCTGGATCCACCTGGTGACACCGCTTCGCGCAAGCATCGCCCGCCCGCTCGCCGAGGGTCTGCGCAACCGCGTGGTCTGCCGGAGCGATGAGGCGCTGCGACTCATGCCGCACCAGTGTCTGACGATCCGCGAGGCGATGGATGCGGCGCTGGCGAAGGTGCATGCCGGCGAGGTCGAGACCGCGTGGTCGGACGCGGGCGTGATGCCCGGTGATCCATCGTGGGCCGGCGGGACCGAATTCGTCGATCGTCGCGCGGTGACGACGCGGGCGACTCCCGCGGCGGTGTGGAGGGCCGTGTCCGCTCTCGGCGGCGACCGCGGTTACTACGCGGTCGACTGGTTGTGGCGCGTGCGCGGCATCATGGATCGGCTCGTCGGCGGACCGGGGCTTCGACGCGGCCGTCGCAGCGCCGGGGAACTGCGACTCGGAGATGCGCTCGACTTCTGGCGCGTCACGGCGATCGACCCGCCTCGCACGCTGGAACTGACGGCGGAGATGAAGGTCCCCGGCGTCGCGACGCTCACCTTCGAGCTCGAGCCCGCGAGGGCGCCCGGTGTCGGCACGAGCGTGGCCATGACGGCGCGGTTCCGACCGCGCGGGCTGCTTGGAATCGCCTACTGGTACGCGGTGCTTCCCCTGCACGGACTGGTGTTCCGCAGCATGCTCAAGGGACTGATCGAGTCCGCGGAGCGCGGCGTGGCGGAGTCGCCGGCGCGCGCCGGCGCGTGATCTCACGGCGCCCACTGATTCGCGCTCCTCACCGGCGATCCACGGCTCACTCAGCGCACGAGCGCCGCCTCAGCGGCGCGCCACGCGGCCGCATCCTCGGCGCGACCGGCACCCGGCTCGGCTGCGTCCCATGCCTCGTAGAGCGCCGCGAGCTGTCTCACGGCGTTCGTCCTCTCGTTGGGCATGGACCTGCGCGGCGCAAGTGTCTCATGCGCAGCGAGGAGCAGCGGCTCGGCTTGCGCGAACTCTCCCCGGTTCGCGAGCACTTCTCCGAGCACCACTCGGGCCTGGGCATGACGCAGACGCATCATGTCGGAATCATCGGCCCCGATCGCCAGGACCTCCCGCGCGAGTCGCTCCACTTCGGCATCGCTTCCCTTCGCGAGCATCACGCGCGCCAGCCGCACCCGGCAATCCGCGCCGCGCACGCCCTGATCGACACCGACGGCGATCATCATCTCGAGCGCCCGACGCAGGAGTGCCTCCCCATGCGCGGCATCTTCGCTCCGGGCCATCGTGTGCCCCCACAGCATCAGGTAGTTCGCGTACATCACGCTCTGCGGTCCGAAGGTGATCCGTGCCGACGGCTCCCACTGCTCGAGGAGCGCGCAGGCCTTCCGCACCTGCCCCGTGTGCTCGTAGAGCCAGTGAAGATTCGTGACGATCTGCAGCAGATCCTGGTGCCGTCCGCGATGCAGGTCATTCGCCAGCGAAAGCGCCTCCAGGTACGCCTGCTCCGCCTCCTCCGTCCGGCCCTTCAGATGGAGTTCGGCGGCGATTCGAGTCATCGTTCGCAGCGTCTCCGGATGCCTCGGTCCGCGCGTCTGACGATCGAGCTCCAGGCGCTGCTCGAGCAGCTCGAGCGCCTTGGTGCCGCCGTTGCGATGCGTCTCGATGGCCAGACGAGTGCGCACGGTCTCCGGGTGATCGGCCCCGAACGCAGCGGACATCTGCGCGAGCGCCCGCTCATGCAGCGCCGCGACCTCGTCGCTGCGCTGCAATCTCGACAGCGCGGAGGCGAGGGTCATCATGACTTCGGCTGCCGCATCGGGCGCCATCGACGGCTCCCGGTCCAGGATGCCGAGCGCCTCGCGCAGCCGCTGGACGGATGCAGACGCGTCCCCGCGCAGCAGTGCGAGTCGCCCGAGCGCTGCAAGCGTCCGCGCGGTCTCCGCGTGCAACCTGCCGTGCACGCGCTCACCCAGCGCCAGGGCGGCATCGAGCTGCTCCTGCGCCTCCGGAAGCGCACCCAGCCCCAGGTACGACTGCCCCAGCGTGCGTCGCACCACGACTTCGACCTCGGGCTGCGTCCGCAGCGCACCCGCGTCGAGCTCCGCGACGGCGCCGCCGAGCACCTCCGCCACGGTCAGTTCGATGCCTCGGGAAGACTCCGGGTCGGCGGCCCCAAGGATCCTCTGAAGCATGGCGCTGATCGACTCCGCGCGAAGGCGCTGTGCCTCCTTGAGATCGCGCTGCTCGCTGGCCACTCGCCAGAGCGTGGAAAGCATGATCATCGCCGCGAGGATCACGACGATAAAGGTGGCCGCGACCGCGGCAGGAACCCAGTGCCGCTGCAACTGCTTCCAGATCACATAGCCGAGGGAATCGCGCTTCGCCTCGATCAGCTCGCCGGCGAGCAGGTGGCGAATGTCGCGAGCCAGATCGCCCGCCGACTGGTAGCGCCGCGCCGGGTCCTTGCTCAGCGCCTTCAGCACCACCGTGTCGAGTTCGTTGCCGATCCCGCGCAACCTCGAGCTCGGTGGCAGCGGATCGGCGTGCAGGATGTCCTCGGTGACCTCGCGAAAGACGCCGCTGACGCGATAGGGGAACGCGCCGGTGAGCAACTGGTAGAGGATGACGCCAAGCGAGTAGACATCGCTGCGGAGATCGACACTGGCCTCGTCCCCGGACACCTGCTCGGGTGAGGCCCACGGAAGCGAACCGAGGAACTGGCCCGTCTGCGTGATCGCGTCGGCGGATGAGGTCTCGTTCTCGGCACTCGCGATGCGCCTGGCCAGACCGAAGTCGAGCACGCGCGGGCGGCCGAGCGAGTCCACCAGGATGTTCCCTGGCTTGAGGTCACGATGAATGACGCCGTGCAGATGCGCAGCATGAACGGCATCGCAGACCTCCGCGAAGAGCCGCAGCGTCTCCCGCGCGGCATCGGAGGGCGATGCTCCCTCGCCTCGGGAGCGGTCCAGCGGCACGCCGACGACGAAATCCATGACGAGGAAGTGCCGACCATCCGATCGTCCGGAGTCGATGATCCGCACGATGTTCGGGTGATCGAGCTGACCGAGGATCTGCACTTCGCGGTCGAAGCGAACCCGGTCGGCCGCCGACGCTAGCGCACCATCGCGCATGACCTTGAGCGCGACGGTGCGCCCGGTCGAGAGCTGGATCGCCTGGTACACCTCGCCTTGTCCGCCGCAATGAACGACGCGCTCCAGGCGATAGCCCGTGAACGACTCCTTCGCCACCGGCCGCCGACCGCCATCGAGCGACGACGCGCTCGCTTCGGCGCGGCTCGACGCCTCGCGCGCCGCCAGCACCTGCCGTCGAGCTGCATCGATCATGTCGCGGTGATGGTCGAGCACGATCGGACTCCCAGGCGCGCACCGGCCATCCCGGCAGGCGCAGACCCCATCGACTGATGCGTCGGTTGGCCCCTCATCCTCACGCCGAATGGCTGAAGAACCCGGACTCGGTGCCGAGCCGATCACGGAGCGCATCATGGGCCCGCGCCCGAAGCATGTGCACGGCCCCCTGCGATCGCTTCATGGCTTCGACCACCTCGTCGATGGACTTGCCCTCCAGGTCGTAGAGCCGGATGACGCGGGCATAGTCGGCCGGCAGTCGATTGATCGCCTCTTCGACGAGGCGGGCGATCTCCGCGCGGCCGGCCTCGCGACTCGGCGTGGTCGTGGTGACGCCGACGAGGTTCAGCAGCTCCACCGACGACTCCCCCACCGCGACCGCCACCCGTTGACGAGGCTGAGGCTGCCTCCGCCGGCTCAGGGCGCGCACTGCATCAAGCAGGTTGTTCCGCGCGATCTGAAGAAGCCAGCTCTCGAACCCGGCGCCTCGACCTGGATCGAATCGGTGGATCTGAAGAAACGCCTCGAGGTATGTGACCTGCATCACATCATCCGGCTCGATGAGCGACTGCCACTGCCGACCGATCTCGAGCTTCCTTGCCACCGCCGGACCATGGGTGGCAAGCAGCGACGCCAGCGCCTCCGTGTCCCCCGCCCGTGCCCGATCGAGAAGTGAATCCGTCGCGGCCATGAGTTCTCCCGCCTCCCGACTCCTGCCCTCCCGGATCAGGATTCCCCGCCAGTGTAAGGGCCGCGAATCGCGGAATCTCACGGAATCGGCGTGAGGGTTCGCCCGCACGCGTCGCATGAGGCGAGTCACACCACGGAGACTCGAATCATGCGCTCACTCGCTCCATCGCCCGTTCGCAAGGACGCCTCTTCGCTCGTCGCAATCGCGATCACCGTCGCGCTCGGTGCCGCGGGCGGCGCCCGTGCGGGAGACCTCTGTTTCGATGTGGTTCCCTACGAGGTCCAGGCATCGCCGTCATGCCTCGTGGAGGGCGACCTCAACGGCGACGGAAGTCCCGACATCGTCGTGGCCAATCACGCGTTCCTCGAGGACACGATCTCGGTGCTCATCAACAACGGCGACGGCACATTCGCTGCGGCCGTGAACCACCCGGTCGCGGGTCGGCCCTACTGGCTGGCCCTTGGTGATCTCGACGGCGACGACGATCTCGATGTCGTCGTCAGCTGCTTCTTCGGGCACACCGTGGCCGTGCTCCTCAACGACGGCGCCGGCGGGCTTGGCGCGCCCGCCGACATCTTCGTCGGCTTCTTCCCGACCATGCTCACGCTTGCCCAGCTCGATGGCGACGATCACATGGACATCGCCGTCGCGATCTCCGCGAATGCGACCGTGGCGATCCTCTCGAGCAACGGCGACGGGACCTTCGGCAAGCCGGTGCCCTATCCGGTCTCGATGACGCCCTACGGCGTCACGACGCTCGATCTCAACAACGACGGCGCGCTCGATCTTGCGGTCGCCAACTACGACGCCGATGCGCCGGCGGTGTCGCTCCTGCTCAACAACGGTGACGGCACATTCGCCGACCAGGTCCTGCTCGCCGTCGACGCGGCACCGGTGGGCGTGAGTCGCGGAGACCTCGACGGCGACGGCTTCCCCGATCTCGTCGTCACCAACTACGGCGCCACCGCGGAGGCCGACACGCTCAGCGTCTTCATGAATGACGGTGCCGGCGGATTCCTGCCTGCAGTGCCATACACCGTGGGCGTCGGGCCGTACTGGGTCGACATCGGTGATCTGAACGACGACTCGCACCCCGACCTCGTCTCCGCGAACACCGGACTCTCGGCCGATGGCACGCTCTCGGTGCTCTTCAACAACGGAGACGGGACCTTCGCGCCGGCGCAGAACTACATCGCGGGTGGTTCACCAGGCTGTGTCGTGATCGGAGACCTGGACGGCAACAGCTCGCCTGAGCTGGCGACCTGCTCCTACGGCGACTTCTTCCTCTTCGTGCTCTTCAATCGGTACCCCTCCATCGTGAGTGATCCAACCGGGCTCTCCGCTGCCGATGGCGATCCGGCGCAGTTCACCGTGACCGTCAGCGGTCCCCCGCCATTCACGCTCCAGTGGCGGCGCAACGGCCTCGATCTCGAGGATGGCGGCACCATCAGCGGCGCCACGACCGACACGCTCGTCATTGCCGCCGTGAGTCCAGGCGATGCGGGGCTCTACACCGTCGTGGTCTCGAACGACTGCGGAGATGTGACGAGTGCATCGGCCGAGCTGATCGTCATCGCGGCGTGTTCCAGCAGCGCCGACTTCGACGGAAGCGGCACGGTTGATGGCGCCGATCTCGGAACGCTGCTTGGTTACTGGGGCACTTGCCCGCCTCCCGCCGCTCCGGGCGATTGCTGTCCGGGCGATCTCAACAATGACGGACGGATCGACGGCTCGGATCTCGGCAGCCTGCTCGGGCAATGGGGCTGAACCGGACCTCCGAGGGCGGTGCGACCGCAGGAAGTCACGATCGTGGGCCAATTCGGCAATTGCACCCGCGCGATCGGCGTCCGAGCCTGCCATCATGGGGCGCATGGGGCGCATGCGGCGGCGCGTGGATCGCCGTCGTCCCGGCGCTCCCTGCCACGGGTCCGTTCCGATCGCGATGGAATCCTCCCTGCCCGTCACCAAGCTCCTGCGCGACGCCGCCGAAGGGAACGGAACGGCGGCTGCGGAGCTGCTGACGCTCGTGTACGAGGAGCTGCGCCGCTATGCGACGGCGCTCTATCGCGATCAGCGCGCCGGTGGAACGCTCCAGCCCACGGCGCTGGTGCACGAGGCATTCCTGAAGCTCGTCGATCAGGACATCGACTGGTCGAGTCGCGCCCAGTTCTATGCGGTTGCCACGAAGGCGATGCGCAGCATCCTCGTGGATCGCGCCAGGGCGCGCCACCGCGTGAAACGAGGTGGAGGCTGGCAGCGCGTCACGGTGGAGCTGGTCGATGAGACGCCGATTGCCGAGGGCGGCGTGCCCGTGGAGGCGATCGACCAGGCGCTCGAGGAGCTTGCGGCGCTCGATCCGCGGAAGGCGCAGCTCGTGGAGCTCCGCTTCTTCGGCGGACTGACCGGCGAACAGGCCGCCGATGTCCTCGGCATTGCTCGATCCACCTCCGCGGAGGAGTGGCGAACCGCCCGGGCGTGGCTCCATCGCCGCCTGGAGCAGGAGCGATCGTGACGCCGCGCGAACGGTTCCAGCGCATCGAGGCCATCTTTCGTGCGGCGCGTGCGCGTCCGCCGGCCGAGTCCGACGCGTTCGTGGCGGACGCATGCGGCGACGACGACGAACTCCTCGACGAGGTGCTGGGCATGCTCCGCGCGGACGCCACATCGGCGGGCGTGGTGGATCGAGGTGTTCTCGCCGATCCGTCCTCGCGCGCCGCGCTCGGCCGACTTCTCGCGAGATCGGAGGATTGCGCTCGCGCTCCGCAGCTTCCCGCGCGCGTCGGCCGCTTCACGCTCCTGCGCGTGCTCGGCGAGGGCGGCATGGGCGTGGTGTACGAAGCGGAGCAGGACGAGCCGAAGCGCCCGGTCGCTCTCAAGGTGATGCACGCCGGCACGACCACCTCGCGCAGCCTGCGCCGTTTCCACCGCGAGGCGGAGGTGCTCGGCCGACTCCGGCATCCCGGCATCGCGCAGATCTTCGAGTCGGGAGTCGACGACTGGGGAGACGGCGCGCAGCCGTACATCGCCATGGAGCTCGTCGAGGGGGTGGAGCTCCTTCGCTTTGCGCACGAGCGTGAGCTCGGACCGCGCGAGCGCCTCTCGCTGATCGCACTGATCTGCGACGCGGTGCATCACGCCCATCAGAAGGGCGTGATCCATCGCGACCTCAAGCCCGCGAACATCCTGGTGGTGGAGACGGCCTCGAACCCGGAGCGAGGCAGTCGATCCGGCCTGATCGACCTCCACGGCGCCCAGCCCAAGATCCTGGACTTCGGCATCGCACGACTGCTCGACGCCGACTCGGGCGGCGCCACGCCGGGCGCGACCTCGCTCCACACGGGTGTCGGCCAGATCCTCGGCACGCTCGCCTACATGAGCCCCGAGCAGGCGGACGGATCCACCGCGTCGATCGACACGCGCTCCGACCTCTACTCGATTGGCGTCATCGCCTACGAGCTGCTCGCGGGTCGGCTGCCGCACGATCTCGACGGGCGCCCCCTGCACGACGCCCTGCGCATTCGGCGCGAGTCGACTCCGACGCGGCTGGGCACGCTCGATCGGCGGCTGCGCGGCGACATCGAGACGATCGTCGCCAAGGCGCTCGAGGTCGATCCGACGCGGCGGTACGCGTCGGCGGCGGAGATGAGCGCGGACATTCGGCGCTTCCTGCGCGACGAGCCGATCCTCGCTCGCCGCACCGGAGCCTTCGGGCAGTTCAGGAGATTCGCGCGGCGGAACCGCACGCTCGTCGGATCCGCGGTCGTGATCGCTCTCATGCTGCTGGTGACGGCGATCGTGTCGGTCCGCCTCGCCGCTGTTGCCGAGTCGGCACGCCAGAGGGAGCGCGAGCTTCGCACGGTTGCGGACAACCGCGCCGAGGCCCTGGAGCGAGTTGCATACCGGGCGAGTCTGGGCGCGGCGGCGGCCGCGATCAGCGCCAATGAGCTGGGCGACGCGGCATCACAGCTGTATGCGGCACCCCCGTCGCTGCGCGGCTGGGAGTGGCACCACCTTCGCAGCCGTCTCGACGACGCGCTGCTCGTTGCCGAGATCGGAACGATGGGTGAAGCTCGCGTGATGTTCACCGCGAAGGATCGACTGATCGTGGCCGCCATGCCTCGAGGAGAGATCCAGATCAGGCGAGGCGACGATCTCTCGCTGCTGACGACGACGCCCATCGAGGGAAACTTTCGCGTGCGCTGGGTTCGAGCCCTCGCAGCGCATCCCGATGGCGGCGTGGCAGTCGCCTCGCGCCTGGGACTGCTCCATCTCGATCCGCTCTCCGGGCGATGCTCACCGACATGGATCGGGACGAAGGAGGTCCTCGCGGTCAGCGCGGACGGCAGGTTCGCCATTGTGCGTGATCTCGAAGTCGAAGGCCAGGTGACGGTCAGCGTGATCGAGATTGCCGACGACCGCGTCATCGCGCGGCACGGTCCTGTCAAGGATCGCGAGTTCAACGCGGCCTTCAGCCCCGATGGTCGATGGGCCGTGCTGGCCGGAACGGATCTGCCGGCGCTGACCATCAACTCGACGCACGATGGCGCCCTCGTCGTGATTCGACCCGAGCACCGTCGAGCCCGCCACTTCGCCTTCGCGCCCCTGCATCCAGCGGACCACAGGGAAACCCCGGGGAACGGGAGCGACGGCGGATACCAGCGCGACGGCGGCTGGGTGCTTGCATTCCTGAACTGGCGAGGTGGAGCGTGCATCATGCGCTTCGATCACACCGGCGTGGTCGCGAACGATGTCATGATTCCTGCGCCGGGATCGCCGATGACGGCGCTTGCGCTCTCACCCGACGGTCAACGACTCGCCGTGGCGCTGCGCGACGGAACCGTGCAGATCCATCGCACGCGCGACGGTGAGGCCATGGTGAGGCTGCGCGGACATGCCGCGGGCGCCCATGACATCGCATTCTCCGCCGACGGCGACCGATTGGTGACCGCATGCGCCGTGGACGGCACGATCCGGGTGTGGCCCGCCTCGATCGCCTCGAGCCCATTCGCCCTTCCGGTGCCAGGAACCGTCTACTCAGTTGCATTTTCTCCCAGCGGCGATCGCCTCGTCGCCGGCTGCCTCGGAGGCGAGGCGCCGATCCGGGTCTTCGATCGCTGGAGCGGCAGGGAGATTGCGGCGTTCGGTGAAGGCGCCGTGAGCGCCGTGGCATTCGACGCGTCGGGCGCGCAGCTCGCCATCGGCCGGTCGCATGACACCATGCAGGTGCTTGACGCCGCCGACGGAACACTGCTCGAGACGCTGCACAGGCATGTGTGGCGGACCGATTGGGTGCGATTCAGCGCGAGCGGCGACGCACTGCTGTCGATCGGTAATCAAGGGTCGATCCGCCGCGATCCGCTCGGCGGCAGCGGAGCACCTGTGGCGCGGAAGATCAGCAGAGGAACCGACCACATCGGTCGCCGTGCCGTCCTCTCGCGTGACGGCCGGCTGATCCATGCAACCGCGGCGAACGAGATCCTCCGCCTCGACGGCAGCACGCTGGAGGAGCTCGGCCGCATGAGTGGTCATACGGACGACATCGCAGCCCTCGATCTCAGCCCCGATGGCAGCCTCCTGGCGAGCGCGGGCGCCGACCGCACCATTCGAATCTGGAACACATCGACGAACGAGACCATCGCCGAGCTCAAGGGTCACACGAGCGTGATCTATGCCGTCGCCTTCTCGCCTGATGGCTCGCGGCTTGCGACCGCCGGCGATGATCGCGTGATCCGCATCTGGGACACGAGCACCTGGGAGCAGCTCGTGACGCTCGGCGGCCATCCGGGCTTCATCTACTGCCTCGCCTGGAGCCCGGACGGCACATGCCTTGCCTCCGGTGGCGCCGGCCGCACGATGCGTCTTTGGGACACGCGGCCCTACTGGGAGGCCCTGCTCGCGCGTTCGGAGTGAGTCCCAGCCTTGCGCTCATTCGCTTCGCGCAAGGGATCGAAAAAACGGACAAATGCCGGGCGCGCCTGACCACCGCGTCGTCCATGCAGGGCGGCGAGCCGGTCGCGATACCGCCGCCCGCACCCGATCCTGGAGCACCCGATGACCGATCTCATGTTGTTCCGTGTGAACGCGGCCCGATCCCGATGCGTCGCTTCCGTACTCGCGCAATCCGTCGCACTGCTCGCGGTCCTCATCACATCGGCCGGGCCCGCCGCCGCGTCGGAGTGCGCGCCCACCCAGGCGCCGACATTCACGGTGACCTTTCCCAAGGTCGTCAATCCTCCGAATCCGCACGGCTGGGACCTTCCGGTGGTCTGGGGACCTCTCAACGGCCAGGTGCCTTCGAGCGACTCGATCGAGGTGCCCAACGGCCGACCCATCTATGCGCTGATCGTCTCCGGCTACTCGCAGAACTCGCACCTCGACCAGCTGATGACCTACTCGTTCGCGCGGCACCTGATGGCGCAGGGCGCGTATGTCCACTACGCCTGGTGGAACAACCTGCTTGCGCCATACATGGAGCGTCCGCTGCATCACGCGCAGTCGCACCCCGGCATCTCCTCCGACATGCTGGCGAACTTCACCACCGCGAGTGCGGCTGAAGGGAAGGCCATGCCCGGCGAGAACTACCAGTTCCTTGCGGACGCGAAGCTCTTCCTCTCGGCGATTCGCGAGAACAATCCGGAGGCCGTCATCATCATCGTCGGCCACAGCATGGGTGGCCACTCGGTGGCGCAGCTTGCGAACGAGACGACCGTTCTCATCGACCTCCTTGCGCCGATCGACCCCGTGGCGAATCGCACCTACCCGTGGGCGGCGCCCTCCTTCCAGTCGGAACCGCACTACAACTGGACTCGCTATCGCGCAACACGCGAGAGCTTCAACGGCTATCGCTCGATGACCTGGAGCGGCGGACTCGGCGGCGAGTGCATCCCGACCGGCCCGTGGCTGCAATCATGGGGTGAGGCCTCCTCGGGAAGCACGCATCTGCTCTGCCTCGGACAAGTGCATGTGCATGGCGCACCGCACATGACGCTCCAGAGCAATGTCATCAACCTCTACCATCGCTGGCAGGAGGAAGCACTCTTCCCGTTCGACTTCGGCGATGTGCGCCTCTTCAATCCCGGCTTCGCGTTCCCGGCAGGTGGCTCGCAGATCCAGACGGTCCTTGGCATGCAGTCATCCGGATCGGAGTCAGGCGGATGGCCGCTGGGCGGACTTGCCAGCCAGGGCTGCTGCCCGGGGTCCAACGGAGTCCACTGGTCGGCCGACGGCCACGGCGAGATCATCGGCGGGCGCGGTCCCATCGTGGGATCGGGCGTGCAACCGCTCGGCTATCGGGTCAAGACGAGCCCCCAATGCGGCTCGTCGTGCTCGGGCCTCTCATGGCCGGCGCGGACCCTTTCCTCCAGCGAGGTCTGGGGCAACCCGAGTTCGGGAACACGCGTCGCGCTGCTCAAGGCGCTCGAGACGCTTCCGCTCGCACAGGCATGGGCGCACCAGCCATACAACCCTTCGCTCTGCCGCATCTCCGCTCCGCTCATCAGCCGCTTCAACACGATGAACAAGCCGGCCGTCGCCGATACCGGCGGTGATCAGACCGTCTCGTGCAGCGGTTGCTCGTTCGCAACGGTCACGCTCGATGCATCCGCGTCCTTCGATCCCGAAGGTTCGCCATTGACCTATGCATGGTCCTGGTCCTTCGGAAGCGCAAGCACTCCGGTCGTGAGTGTCCAGATGCCGGTCGGCACGCATTGCGTCATGCTCGAAGTGAAGGATCCCGTCGGTCACATCAGTCGCGACTACGCAAGCATCACCGTCGTCGATGACGCCTCATCGATCCAGCCGTTCACCAGGACGGCCTCGCTCTGGACCAGGACGGTGCAGAGTGAGAAGGCGTTCGCCTTCGACCAGTTCTTCCCCGGCCTGCCCAATGCACTCGGCTGCCTGCAATCGCCTCCGACGGCACCGGCAGTGATTGCACTGTCCGGAGGTACCGTGACCATCCGTGGCACGCAGGCAGGAACGCCCTACTGCGTCATCACGGACGGGTCGACGGCGCCGGCAGTCTCCGATGCCCAGATCTCGACCGGCGCGGTGGTGGAGGCCGTGTTCGAGCCGTCGATCACGGCGCTCTACACCTACTACGGATCACTCGCGATCGGCCATACCGCGTCGATGACGCTCTTCGGCAACGGGGACGAGCCGCTTGGAACGATCACTTCGCTTCCGAGCACGCATGCAAGTCACGCCACAGGGCAAGGTTTCACATCGAGCGTTCCGGTGCGCCGCATCGAGTTCAGCTCCACGGAGCCCGGGACGGTGCTCCTCGGCGCCTTCACTTCGCTGCTCGCCGGCGAGCAGTCGCTCGGTGCCGTCACCCTTCCGGGCTATGCGGGCCCAGCCGGCGCGACGGTCCAGTTCGACATGGCGGTCGTGTTCGGGCATGGTTGTCCCGCGGACTTCGACGGCGACGGACTCGTCAACGGATCTGACCTCGGCCATCTGCTCGGCGCCTGGGGCGTGCACGACGGCGACGCCGATCTCACGGGCGATGGCCTCGTGAACGGTGCCGATCTCGGAACGCTCCTTGGCGCATGGGGAATGTGCCCATGACCGTCACCGATCCGAACGATCGATCGGTCCGCGTACTCGCTCAGGCCGGATCGTTCATGCGCCCCATGAAGAGGATTGCGCCGCTGCCCGTGTCGCGGATCAGGAACAGGAACGGCCGATCCGCGCGGAATCTCGGGGTGAACGGCACCATCACGCGTGGCTCCATCGCCGCACCCGCCGGTGCCATCATCACGGCCGTCGCGGCCGCGGCCTCCGTTCCCTTCTCGGAAACCTCGACCCACGACTTGTGCAGGACGGCGCTGATGAAGAGTTGCTGCAGAAGATCCGAACTGGTCGTCACGCCACCGAACTCGGCGCCCCCTGGATTCTCCGGGCTCACGAACGCCCGTCGCATTCCAAGTCCTCTGAGGGTCCCCGACATCTCAGCCTGATACTCGAGCTTGAAGCGCGGAATTTCCGTGTCCACCGCACGCTGCTCGAGTCGTGCAAGCCATGCACTCAGATTGGCTTGCGTCAGCAGGTCCTCGAGCGCCGACAGGCCTCGTGCCGAGCGCGGCAGCAGGAACACCATGGCAAGATCGCCGCCCTTGTAGGGCAACTGAAGCATCTGGAATCCAGCATCATCGGGGTAGGTCGGCGGCCGCTGCGCCTCGTTCGCCGGAATCTGGATGGGCGTCTCGAAGAACTCGCCTGCTCCGGTGAACGCCGCATACGAACCGCTGCTGCGCCAAGGGTCGTTCATCATGCGCACGCTCGTCAGCGTTCCATCGCCCCGGGTGAAGTCCTGCGGCCGAGTGCTCGCCTCCTGGAACGGCACCGTCCATTGCCCCTGGAAGTAGATGGCATTCGTGATCACCAGGCGCGTCAGCGCGGTCAAGGCGCCGGAAGGGATCAGGTCCTTGATGCGCTGTTCGGTCCGATCCTCCACCCAGCGGTTGATCCGCCGTCTCGCGCGTTCAGGATCTCCGATGATGTCAAGTGCATTGGCAGCGCCGGAGCCGTAGTGGCGATCGACCTCCGCGGAATAGGTCGGCGAGAGCGGATAGATGCGCTCCACCCAGAGTGCATTGGCCACGCGAAGGTCGAAGCGATCAATGTTCGCGATCAGCGCATTCAACTCGGCAGCGATGCGCTCCGCCTCCTGCTGCGACTTCTGCGCCGCCCTCCACCCGTCGCCCTTGGATTCGAGCTCACGCGTCCGGTCGTTGGTGCTGTCGAGCCGAGCGCGGAGCTCGGCCATTCGCTTCTCGGCTTCAGGATCGCTGCTGCCCTGTGCCTCCTGAAGCTGTCGCGAGAGGGCCGCGAACGCCAGGTGCACGGCGGTGATCGCGCGAGTGCCGGGCGCCCCGGCCTCGGGGAAGTGCAGCACTGCTGCCATCTCCGATTCCGTCTCGCCCCGCGCACCTTCTGCGGCAATCGTGAGTGCGACCGACATCGAGTACGGAGAGAGGAAGAGGTTCCCGTCAGGAGTTGCCTTCGCCACGGCCTTGAAGAGATCGATGCCGAAGCCGTTGATCGCGGCAACCGCCGTTGCAGCGGGCGCCACCGGGACCGCCGGCGCCGCGGGGCCTTCCTGCCTGGACGGCGCGAGCAGCGAAAGGACCACGAGAAGACTCAAAGGGATCTGGGTCATGGCATGCTCCTGATGGCCGGCACGATTCGCCCGTGTACATCAATCTCAGCGGAATCATCACCAACGGGTCCATCATCCGGACTTGCGGCACGGAGCGCTCGCGGGGAGAGTGCCGCCGTGAGCAAGTCCACGGCGCCGATCTCGACGCCATTCCACTTCGACTTCCGGCGCGCCCCCGCGGCATCGATGCTCTTCCTGCTTGGCGTCGCGCTCGTGTTCGCGCCGCTTCTGCTGCTGACCGTCACCCCCCTGCGACCGATCGGTGCCGCGACGACCGCCACATGGTTCGCCATCTCCGGTGGCTGCGCCATTCTCTGGGCGCTCGGTGGTACGGCGAGTCGCTGGTTCTTCCTCGTCGCCATTCCGGCACAGATGCTCGCCGGCCTTGCCATCGGGGGCGGCTGGCTCGGGCCCGTCTCGCTGGGCGAGGTGCGCGCCAATCCCGTCGGGACCATATCGGTGCTCTGCATCGCGGCCGGGTACACATGTTTCGTGTCCTACATCGTGGTCCATGGTCGGCGAGCCATGGCGCTGTCGGTGGAGATGTCGCTCGCAGCACGAATCCACAAGCATCTCGTGCCGCCGATCGATCTCGCCACTGGTTCATTCCTGGTCTCCGCACGCTCGAACGCCAGCGGCGTGATGGGCGGCGATGTGCTGCACGCCGAGGCGATGCCGGACGGGTCGATTCTCGCCCTTGTCGCCGATGTCTCCGGCCATGGCGTCCGTGCCGGCGTTGTCATGGCGATGGTTCGCGCTGCCATTGAGTCGCATCGAGCGCGAGATGGTTCGGAGAGCGGCCGGGAGTTGATCGCGGCATTGGCCCATGAACTCAACCGAGTGCTCGTTCGACTCACGGAGCCGGACATGTTCGTGACGGCCGCGATCGTCCATGTTGCTATGGACGGCGAGTACCACGCCTTGGTCGCCGCACATCCGCCGATCCTTCACCGGCGCGCGTTGATCGCCGGTGCACCGCGGACACTGATCCAGGTGGGCGGCGCCGGACTGCCTCTCGGCGTGATCGATGAGCTCGACGCCGCGGCCTCGACCGGTCGGCTCGATCCGGGCGACGAACTCGTGCTCTACTCCGACGGTCTCACGGAGGCGCGCGTTCGAGCCTTTGATGGTCGGGCGCTCGGAGGAGCACCGTCGCTTCTTGGCGTCGAGGGGCTCGAGCGCAGCGTGGCGACGATGCCAAGTGAGCCGCGCGAGGCCGTGGCGTGTGTTCTCGATGCCGTGACTCGTGCGGCCGTTTCCACCAGCGCCGAGGATGATCAGACGATCCTGATCCTCCAGCGCACACCACATGGAGGTTCCGAGTGAACCCTTCCCGTCGCAATGCACTCACTGCCTTCGGCGGTGCCGCGCTCGCCGCATCGCCGCTCGCGTCACTTGCGGCACGCGCCGCATCGATGGTGTCTCAAGGCGCGGCGCCCGGTCGCAGTTCGCCGACGAGCGGCACGCCTCCCGTCTCGGGCCGCGTTCTGCCCGGCCTGAAGGCCGTCGACGACGAGGTGCTGCCGATCCTCGAAGCGCACTCCATGGCGGGCGCGGCGATCGCGATCGCACAGCAAGGGAAGCTCAAGGTCGCGCGCGGCTACGGCTTTGCGAATGTGCAGACGAACGAGCCGATGCTGCCTCGCACACCATTCCTGCTCGCCAGCTGCAGCAAGGTGCCGACCGCGCAGACTGCATTGAGATGGGTCGACGAAGGCAGAATCTCACTCACGGACCGGGTCTTCGAGCACTTCCGAGAGCTTCGCCCTCCCGAGGGGCGGCGCGAGGATCCGCGGCTTGGCGAGATCACGGTCGAGATGTGTCTCTGGCATACCGGCGGATGGAATCGAAAGCGCACGCCATTCCCCGGGCCGCAGCAGGTGAAGCGGGCGCTGCGCCTCGAACGCGAGCCGACGCCCGACGACCTCATTCGCTTCATGAAGGGCGTGCCGCTCGACTTCGCACCGGGCACCGAGCAGGCGTACTCGAACTTCGGCTTCGTCCTGGTCGGCGCGATGATGGCGTCGATCGCGCGGCAGCCATACGGCGAGATCGTGCAGTCGACCACGCTGCGACCGATGGGAATCACCGGCATGCGCCTCGACCCGCCCAACCCCGAGTACCTCCCGGGGGAGACGCACCGCTACACGGCCCCGGCGAATCACGCCATTCCCGGCGGGCACCCCGCGATGACCATGGCGGCCGGCGGTTGGATGGCCGACTGCATCGATATGGCCAGGCTGCTCACCGGCATCAGTGGATCGCGCACGGGTGCGCCGTTCCTCTCGCCGCGCATGATGCAGGCAATGGTCTCACCTTCGCCGCGCATTCCTGTCGAACCGGGCAAGCCGTGGTTCGGACTCGGATGGGATGAGGTCCAGTCGTTTCCCACCGATGGCGGCGGTCAGCGCTACGGCTATGCGAAGGAGGGCGACCTTCCGGGCATCTACACATGGATCGAGCATCTGGCGATCGATGTGGATCTGGCCATCCTCGTCAACACATCAGGCGAAGGCGCGAAGGCGGCATTGAAGCCGAGGCTGCTCGAGTTCATCCGCGGCGTGCGTCAATGGCCCGACGGTGATCTCTTCGCTGAACTCCCCGGCGGCGCGGCGCAGGGGCGCGAGTGACGGAGGGACCCATGCGGCCTCGAATCCGTTGCGGCTTTCGGTTCCGAGTCCGTGGCGGCCTTCAGCGCCAGGTCGCGGCGTGGTCCGACGCGTTGAGGATTCGCGGCGGACATGTGATCAGCGCGGCCATCGCCGTCAGCGTTGCGTTGGGCGCGGGCAAAGCCGCTGCGTCTCCCCTGCCGCAGCAGCAGGTTCCGGAGGCGCGTCCCGTCATTCGCGTCACTGACGATGAATCGCTCCGACGGGCGCTTGCGGCAGCAAGGCCGGGCGACACGATCGTGATCGCCGCCGGAACCTATCGCGGTCTTTCGGCGGCCAATGTGCGCGGCGAATCCGGGAAGCCGATCGTGCTGCGCGGCGAGGATCGGAGCGCACCACCCGTCTTCTCCGGCACGGTGCATCTCACGGATCCTGCGTTCCTCGAGATCATGGACCTGCGCGTGGAGGGCGCGTCCGCCAACGGCATCAACATCGACGACGGCGGCACCTTCGACACGCCGGCGCACGACATCACGCTCCGGCGCGTGCAGGTCCGCGACTGCGGCGGCACGGCGAATGCGGACGGCATCAAGCTCTCAGGCGTGGTGGACTTCGTGGTCGACGAATGCACGATCGAGCGATGGGGCCGACGCGGCAGCGCCATCGACATGGTCGGTTGCGCCCGAGGCGAGATCCGCGAGTGCACCATCCGCGACCGCGTGACGGACGCGGCGGCGAGCGGCGTTCAGGCGAAAGGCGGCAGCCGCGACATCTCCATTCGCGCCTGCCGCTTCGAGCACGCGGGCGATCGTGCCGTCAACATCGGCGGATCCACGGGCCTGGCGTTCTTCCGCCAGGAACCGAAGTCGTTCGAAGCGAAGGAGATCACCGTCGAGGGCAACACATTCGTCGGCTCGCAGGCGCCGATCGCGTTCGTCGGCGTCGACGGCGCGGCCGTGCGGTTCAACACAATCATCGATCCCGGCAAGTGGATTGTGCGCATCCTTCAAGAGACGAACGAGCCCGGCTTCGTCCCCTGCCGCAACGGATCGTTCGAGAGCAACCTCGTCGTCTATTCGCGTCGCGTGGTCGGCACGCCGGTGAATGTCGGACCCGGCACGGCACCCGATTCCTTCCGATTCGCGCGCAACTACTGGTTCGCGGCCGATGATCCGGAGCGCAGCGTTCCGTCGCTTCCGACGCGGGAGATCGATCCGGCGGGCGGGCGCGAGCCGCGATTCCGCGAGCGAGAGCGCGGCGACTTCCGCCAGACTGCGGAGAGCCCGGCGCTCGGCCACGGCGCCGACGCGTGGGCTGGTACGAAGGGCGGCTGATCAGCGGCGGTGACGCGCAACAGTCCGTCGCATACGAATCAAGGCCCACGCTTCGTTGCTTGCGGGGCTCAGTTCTTCTCGCGCGGCTTGAAGATGCCCATGTCCACCGCGAGACCATCAAGGACCTTGAGACGCGCCTCCTTGCTGTCGTCCACCGGCACCTCCTTGATTACATTGCGCCCATCCTCCTCCTTCGTCTGAGCCATTTTGGTGGTTGCCTCGAGGACGAGATCGACGCTGCAGCTGCAGACATTCGCATACTGTGCGACCCAGACCTTATGGCCAGGTCCAGATCGCAACGCGACCTCGACGGGTGCGTTGCCGGGCGGGGATCGCACGATGTATTCGGTCGACACGCTGCCGCTCTGCGTGGACTTCGTCTTGACGAGCGGAAATAGGTAAAGGATGGTGGGGATCCGGTCGGCGCAGGCGCAGTACCCCTCCTCCGGCAGGCCCTGAACAGTCTCGGCAGACACGCAGAGCTCACCCTCCTCCAATGTGAGGGTGCCGTCCCGATCCAGCCTGACGGTTCCATTGACCAGCATGAATGAGTACTTGTACTGGTATGTGAGCGGCTTCTCCGGATCCTCCGGCTCGTCCGGCTTCTGAGGATTGATGCCCTTGCAGACCGAGGACTCCAGTCCATGAAGTGAGACTCGATCCTTCGTCGTGATCACGATGTCGCCCGTTCGCACCTCCTGCACGGACTTACTGGGCGATGCCGCGGTGGCCGCTCCATCCTTTGACGCGGTGCTGGCATAGCTTGCGAGCGCCATCACGCCCAACGCAAGTCCAAGGAAGATCGATCGCAGTGTGTTCACCGGAAGCTCCTTTCGTCGGTTCGATGTCCATCGGAAGTGGTGCGAAGCCGCACGGCATTCAATCACTCTTCCATCGAGTCAGCGTGTCAGCCCTTCAGTCTGTCTCCCCGCCACCGCAGCATGCACGGACTGCACAACGATCATGCACAGCATGCCTCCGATGACCGCGAGCACGATCAGCGCGATGCGGAAGTCGATTGCGCCTGGCGATCTCCAAAGCACCACGGCAACCGTGGCGAGCAGCAGCCCGCCAAGCACCGCAAGCGCCATCCATGCTCGGCTGCTTCGCCCTTCGCGACGCCATCGATGGAGGCTCCGAGCGGCGATGGCACCCGCGAACGCGGCCAGCAGGAGCACCAGCGTCAATGTCTCGGTGGAGGGCCAGCGCGGTGGCATCGAGAGCAGGCTCTGGATCACAACCGCCTGCTTCCAACCGCCTGTCACGACCTCCTCCCCGGATTCGGTCACGATCGAGTAGCGGTCTCCTTCGACCTCTCCGTTCCACACCACCACGATCTTGTTGCGAAGGCGCTCCCGAAGCACCTCGGTCAGCGATGGGTCGAGGAACTCGTCGATCGGGATCGTGTGCTGCCTGCAGAGGCGCGACACGGAGGCGAGGTCGAGCGCGATGACTCCCATCAGGTCGCCATCCTCCGGCCCCGCGTCAGCGTTCTGCTTCGTCAGGTTCAGTTCACCGCGGAGCCCCATCAGATCGAGTTCCGTGCGGCGCGGCGGAGCGCCGCCGTTGCTTGGCCACGGAGTTCGAAAGAGGACCGATCCCATGCCGATCGCCAGCCTCCTCGGCTCCAGCTCGACCGCCGCGCGCAGATGCGCTGCGGCGGCGGCTGCGCCGAGGCTGAGTGCCGGTCGATGCCCTTGGCGTACGAAGCAGACCGGAAAGAGCTCTCCCGCCCCCTGATCCGTGAACACGCCGAGGGAGCCGACCGCGTACACCAACGGCTGAAGCTCAGCGGCGAGGATCTTCTCATCAGGCCTGGTGCACCAGACTTCGTAGGCACCGGTGACCACCGGCATGTTGCCGCCTGTCGACTTGATGGCATCCGCAATCGCCTTCGTACTCGCGCTCGTGCCCGGCGTGTCCGGCAGCATCACATCGAACACCACGCACGAGGCGCCGAGCTGCCATGCTCGCTCAATGGATGCGGCGAAGAGGTGCCGGCGGCGATTGACACCCACGGCCTGATCCGCTGGCGCTGCGAGTCGCTTTGCGGCGGCGGCCATCGGCTCACCCGGTAGGAGCTCAACGATTACCACATCCGAGAGCGTCTCGAGGGCGCGCGGAGGAAGAACGAGCCGCGGTTTAGTACCGAGTCGCGCGTACCCGTGGAGGAGCAGCACCGCGAGCGCGATTCCACCGACCACGGCCAGGAGCATGGCGACGCTCCAATGGAGCAGTCGACTGCGCACCACGCGTCGCACGCCGCTTTCGGCCCTCGCCGCGAGCGGGCGGACGAGCAGGTCGAGCCGCTCCGCAACGCGGTCCGCGCGGATCAGGCGCTTCGCCCGATCGGGCTCCGTGATCTCGGCGATGAGGTCGGCAACGGCCTCCCCCGGCCACCGTGGATGCTGCCGATAGTGCCGGATCGACCATCCGCTCGCAAATGCGAAGCACTCGGCGGCGCTCGGCTCGCCCGGGATCGTGTGAACCTCCGGCCCCATGAGCACCGCCGCCATCACCTTGCCGAGCGAGTAGATGTCGGAACTCTGTTCGAGCAGGTGGGGATCGAGACCGTCGAGCTGTTCCGGGCTCGCATAGGCGCGAGTCACGATCGCATGGCTCTCGCTCCAATCAAGACGCTCGCGCGCGCCGCCGAGATCGACGATCACGCAACGACCGTCGTCGCCGACGAGAATGTTGTTGGGTGTCAGGTCACCATGCACCACGCCGCTCATGTGGAGGTGATCGAGTCCCCTGGCGACCGTTGCGAGCATCGCGAGCCGCTCGCGCCGATCCAGCCCGCGTTTCGAGGCATACTCATGGATCGGGCGCCCGTCGCGGACCCATTCCATCACGAGTGCATGGAGCATTCGCCCGGAAGGAAGCCTCGCCTCGGTCCTGCCCAGCACGCCGACGACATTCGGGTGCCTCGGCAGCCGCAGGAGCATGCGCAGCTCACGATCGAAGATGACGATCGCGTCGGGATCGTCATGCGGCACCTTGATCGCCACCACGCCCCCGCCGCCGCGCCGACGGCACTTGTAGACGCCGCCGAATCCACCGCGCCCGATCCGCGCGATCACCTCGTACTCATCGAAGGTGGGCCACGACGGATTGAATGACTCCGCCGACGGCGGCATATCGTCGGTCGGATTGTCGGACTCAGCCACCAGAAGCCTCGATTCCCAGAAGCAATCGGAACAGACGCATGGCCCCGGTGGCGATGGTCCATTCCGCCCGAAAACGGAGACAAGAGTACCGATCAGCGACGCACAGTTGGCAGCCAGTTTGCCCACCGTTCGTCGCTCCCTCATCATGGCCACAATGGCGCAACCCTCGGGCGATCCTTCTCCGTCCGCATCGGTCGATCTCGATTCGATCCGCGCCTGCTTTCCGGCGTTGGGAGGTACCACCGCCTTCCTTGAGAACGCGGGCGGATCGCAGTTGCCCACGAGCGTGATCGAGGCGATCGATCACCATCTGCGCTACGCATATGTGCAGCTCGGCGCCGGCTACGCGGAGTCGGTCGCCGCCACGAACGCGGTGGATGAGGCGCACCGCTGGATGGAGCGCTTCGTGAACGCGGGAGGCTCCGGTCGCGTCATCCTCGGCGCGTCGACGAGTGCGCTCCTGCGCATGATCGCCGAGTGCTGGCGAGCGCGGATCCGCGCGGGCGACGAGATCGTCATGGCCGATGCGGGACACGAATCGAACATCTCGCCGTGGCTCATGCTCGAAGAGTGCGGAGCGAGGATCCGCTGGTGGCCGGGCGGCGACGATCCGGCTGGCTGCCCACTCGACGCGCTCGACAGCCTGCTGAACGAGCGCACGCGCCTTGTCTGCTTCCATCATGTCTCCAACCTGCTCGGCGCCGTCGTGGATGTGCGCGAGGTGGTGCGCCGCGCACGGGCTGTCGGCGCCCGCACCGTGGTGGACGGCGTCGCGTTCGCTCCGCACCGCCTGATCGACGCGGCCGCGCTCGGATGCGACTGGTATGTCTTCTCCAACTACAAGGTCTACGGGCCGCACATCGCCACGCTCTTCGGTCGCCACGAGGCGATCGCCGAACTCGGAGGCCCGGGGCACTTCTTCGTGCCGAGGGATCGAGTCCCGGGCAAGTTCGAACTGGGCGGCGTATCGCACGAAGCTTGCGCCGGACTGCTCGGTCTACGGCCCTACCTCGCGCTCCTCGCCGGCAAGGCCGGACGCGGCGCGGAGCGCGCCGCCGAACAGGGCGAGGGCCGCGCGGCCGACCGTGCCGCCGATCACGACGCGCATCGTGCCGCCGATCCCGATCCGGACCGCGCCGCGATCGAGCGTGCGTTCGACCTGATCGAGCGGCTCGAGGCGCCATTGACGCAGCGCCTGCTCAATGGACTTGCGTCGATCGATGGGCTCCGAGTGATCGGGTCGCCGACATCCGGACCGGATCGCGTTCCCACCGTGAGCGTCGTTCATTCGCGACTGTCGAGCGGTGACATCGTCCGCGCCGTCCATGCGCGGCGCGTGGCGATCCGCCATGGCCACATGTACTCGCATCGGCTCTGCCAGTCGCTCGGATTCGAGCCGGAGGATGGCGTGGTGCGCGTCAGCGCCGTCCACTACAACTCGGCGGCGGAGATCGATCGCGTGGTGGATGCCGTGGCAGGTGCCGTTCGACTCGGCGCGTGATCCGCCGGCACATCGAAGCGCCGAGCGTTCCCCGAGCGGCATCGCCCCTGACTCCGCGCAAGCCATGCCGCCGAAGGTGAAGTCGCGAGGCTGCATCGCTCAGCGCAACGCTGCGATCAGCGCCGCCACCGCCGCGACGATTGCAACGAGCAGCACGAGCCAATCGAACCGCAGCCAGATGCGCGCCACGCTGTGCGAGCGCGGCGCCACCCCCGGCATGGGCTTGCGCGCGCACAGATAGACCTCCTGCCCAAGCGACGGGAAGAGGCCGCCCCAGAGCTGGTTGAGCCGCACCCACCACCGTGCGTTCTCGAGCCGTGACCCGGAGCGACGAATGAGGTGCGAGCCTGTCACGAAGTCGAGCTCCAATCCCGCATCCGTGCAGAGGCGGCTCCACGCGGCCGGCGAGAGCTTGCGCACATGGCCCCAGTGCCGCTTCCGATCGCTGCGCTGGCGCGCCTCGAGCATTCGGGTGCGGAGCCATGCAATCGGCGACGGCCCCGTGGGCGACCCGGCGAGCAGGCAGCCGCCGGGCTTGAGCACCCGCGCGATCTCGCGCATGGCAAGCGCAGGATCCGCGAGATGCTCGAAGACATGCAGCGATACGACGGCATTCGCCAGCCCATCGGCCAGCGGCAGGCGCGCATCGAAGTTCGCCTCGTGCACCTCGTCGTACTTCGACGCCGCGAGTGCCGGATGGCTGGTGTTGCCGTCGACGCCGATCCACCGCATGTTGTCGCGGCGACGCGTGAACCGCTTCATCCAGCCCCGCTCACAGCCAAGGTCGACGATCACGAACTCCCCCTCGGTTCGCGCCGCCTCGTCGGAAAGAGCGGAAGCGACCCACCAGTAGCGCTGGAGCCGAAGCCCGTGCACGGCGTTCCCGACATGCTCCTTCAGACCTCCGTCCGGCTCGGTGAGATCCACCTGCTCGTGAAAGCGCACGAGCGGCCAATGGAGGAACGGGAGCAGGCGCCGAGCGGACTCGCTCTTCGCATGCATCGCGTGAGATTCCGTCGACATGGAGGCTGGGTCCGCGAGGCGCACGCCGCAGTGGGCTTGATGCCGCACTGTCGAACGGCGACGCGAGTGTATCACTCGCCTCGGGAGCGTCTCCGCGGTCAAGCTCGGTCAGCCCGACCAAGCCCCCAGCAGCGTGCCGAGGTCGTTGCCGTTCACCACGCCATCGCCATTGAAATCCGCGGGGCACGGCGCCGGGCACGGCCCCCAGTACCCGAGCAGTTCGCCGAGATCGGAGCCGTTCACGATCGTGTCGCCGTCAAGGTCGCCGAAGACGACCGGCGTCAATCGAATGAGCTGCGTCGTGTTGTCAGGGAGGTTCTTCCCGCTGCACAGGATCTGACGGCGGTTGTTGATGACGGAGACACCCGTGATGACCCAGTTCCCCTGGCCCGGCGCGATCAACGGCTCGATGGACTGGTACGGTTCGCCGAAGAAGACCACGCCGAGTCCACCCTGCTGGACATAGGTGAGCGTGTCGCCCTGGTCATTGATGGAAACCGCGGAGGTGGTGGTGGCGCAGCCTCCCACGAACTGCCATCCCGTCTCCGGCATGTGGATGACGGGAAAGGTGCTGCACCCCGAGAAGCCCTGGATGTAGCCGCAGAATCCTCCGACATCGTTGAGATCATTCGAAGCCACGCCTTGCCAGGTGCCCGGTGGCAGTGGCACTGTGGTGGCGCGCATCGACTCCAGATCGAAGAGCGTGTTCCCCGCGAGCGCGACGCGATCGTTGTTCACATCCGCTGCGAGCGATACACCGGGAATCTCGTTGATCTGACTGTTCCACCAGTGAATCGCATTGGAATACATGCCCAGCCCGATGCCACCGGAGCCGCCCACGATGTCGCCAAGATCATTCAGTCCCACCGCGGTGCTGTAGGTGTGGCCCGGAAGCGCACCGAGAAGCTGGAAGAAGTACTGCCCTGGATTCGGATACCACGCGCAGGCGCGCGACCCGACGGATGCGATGCCGATGCTCGACACCGCGCCGACGATGACGCCATCCTTGTTGATCGCATACGCGTCGGATCCCACCCATTCCGGCGGAAGCAGGAGGTCCTCGACCGGAGCGTTGGGCTTGGCCACGAACGCGATGCCCTGATTGCCGCTGATCACTCTTCGCCCGACGACCTCGCCGAGATCATTCATGCCGAAGCCCTGGAGATTCGGTCCGATCACATCCACTCGATAGGAGGGCGTGTCGGCGCCGAGCGCCGCGGTGCACGCGATCGCCATCGAGGAAGTCGCCGCCGCAAGGAGTCGACAATGCATGGACCAAATCTAGCACTGCCATCGCCCCAAACCCAATGGCGTGATCGGCATTGAGTGAATCCTCGACACGGAGCGGAACTCCGGGATAGGCTGGCGGAGGATCGCTCCGAACCGCCCGAGAACTCGGGCAGGAGGCTCGCATGCTGGGTGCCCTGACGATCTCCCGTCTGCTGGCCAAGATGCGCGAGGTCGAGGCCTCCGATCTTCACCTGAAGGTCGGTTCGCCTCCCGTCTTCCGCGTGGCCGGCGACCTTCGTCACATCGAGTGCCCGGCGCTCGACGGGCAGGACATGCGGCAACTGCTCTCGCCGATCATTCCGGCACACTTGAAGACGGTGCTCGAAACCAAGGGCGGCATCGACTTCTCGCATCACGAGACGGCCGAGCATCGCTTCCGATGCAGCGTCTTCCATGCGGGCCACGAGCTGCACGCGGCGATCCGCCGCGTGAACCCGGTGATCCCGTCGTTCGAGGAGCTGCACCTCCCGCCGGTCTATCAGAGGTTGATGGAGCAGACGCACGAGGGACTCGTGATCGTCTGCGGCGTGACCGGATCGGGCAAGTCGTCCACGCTCGCGGCGATGCTCGACTACATCAATCGCACGCAGTCGTACAACATCATCACGATCGAGGATCCGGTGGAGTACCTCTTCCGCCCCGTCAAGTCCTTCGTGTCGCAGCGCGAGATCGGCATCGATGTTCCGGACTTCGCGAGCGCGCTCCGGGCCGCGGTGCGTCAGGACCCCGATGTCATCATGATCGGCGAAATGCGGGATCGCGAGACCATGCTTGCGGCGATCCAGGCGGCCGAGACGGGTCATCTGGTCTTCGCCACGCTGCACACCTCGGACACCATGCAGTCGTTCTCGCGCATCCTCGAGTTCTTCGATGTGAAGGACCACACCTTCATCCGCTCGAGCCTGGCGGCGGGACTTCAGGCCGTGCTCGCACAGCGTCTGCTGCCGTCCACGAAGCCGGGCGTGCCGCGCGTGCCGGCCACCGAGGTGCTGCTGCGGAACTCGACGGTGGCCGACAAGATCCGCGAGGGCGAGGATCAGGACCTGCCGGCCGTGATGGGCGGCTCGCACAGCGAAGGCATGCACGACTTCACCATGAGCCTGGCCGAGATGGTCGAGAAGGGCTGGGTGGACCTGCGCGTCGCCGAGCGATATGCGCCGAATGCCGAGGCGCTGCGAGCCCGCGCACGCGGCATCGCGGTCAAGGCTGAGACGCTCGTCTCCCGCGTGAAGCACTGAGCGGTTCATCGAGGTTGCAGGCGAAGCTCGTCGCGCCGGATCACGCCGTCGATCGCTCTCGTGCTGCGGTGCTCGACACATCCGCGCGCTGCGGCGACTCGGGCGGATCTGGCGCCAGGCGAGTGATGATCTTGGCGCCGATTGCGTCGCCCCAGACATTCACGACCGTGCGGCACATGTCGAGCACGCGATCGACGGCGAGCAGGATGCCGATGGCGCTGAGCGGCAGCGCCTCGATGCCGCGCCCCGCGAGCGAGCGATTGACCGCGGTGATGACGAGCACCATCGTCACGAGGCCGGCGGAGGGGATCCCTGCGGCGCCGACCGCGGCGAGCGTGGCCGTGATCACCACGATCGCGAGTTCGGTGGTCGAGAGATCGATTCCGTAGAGCTGAAAGAGGAAGACCACCGCCACGGCCTCGTAGAGCGCCGTGCCGTCCATGTTCACCGTCGCGCCGAGCGGAAGCACGAAGTTCGCGGAGCGCTTCGAGCAGCCGCCTTCGGTCTCGGCGGTCTGGATGGTCACGGGCAGCGTGGCGGCGCTCGAGTCCGTGCCGAACGCGGTCATCAGTGCTCGGCGCATCTGCCACGCGAAGCGATAGGGATTGCGCCTCGTCAGGATCCAGAGGACCAGCGGGAGCACGATGGCCCCGTGGATGAAGAGCCCCACCACGACGACCAGCATGTACGCGCTCATGGGTCCGACGAGTGCGCCGAGTCCGATGGTGCCGACGGTCCACCCTACGAGCAGCAGCACACCGAGCGGCGTCAGCCAGAGGATCCACGACACGAGCGTCATGAGCGCCGCGAAGAGCGCCTCGAAGAACTCCGTCACCGGTCGAGCCTTCGGACCCGTGACCGCGAGGGCCAGTCCGAAGATGAGCGCCGCCGCAATCACGCCCAGCGGTCGATTCGCGCTCATCTCCTGGAGCAGGTTGGTCGGGATCATCTGCCCCAGGATGTTCACCCAGGCACCGCCCACGCCCATCGATTCGGCCGCCGAGACGGGCGCTGCGAGATCGGAGCGGCCGGCCATCGCCCGCTCCCCTTCCGCGCGCATGGCCGCAGCCTGCTCCGGCGCAAGTCCGGATCCCGGTGCGATCCAGGTGACGAGCACCGCCCCGAGCACCGCCGCCACGAACATCGTCGAGAAGTAGTAGAGGAGCGTGGCCCCACCCACCTTCCCGAGCTTTGCGGGATCTCCGAGACTCGTCACGCCCACCACCACGCTCACGAAGACGAGCGGAATGACCATGAGCATCAGCGGGCGAATGAGCACGAAGTCGCCGGCCACGCGCAGCCACGCCAGCGACTCGGGGCTCTCGCGCCCGATGGACCAGTAGAGGATCTGCCCGAGGACCACGCCGACGACGAGCCCGGCGAGGATCAGCGCGGTCTGGAGATGGCCGCGTGGCACACCGCGCAGGCTAGCACGCTCAGCGCGCCTCCGCCCCTCGCCAGACACCAACCCACACCGCGAGCCGACGACTCCGCAACTTTCGAGCTCGTGGTGCCGTTCACGCCTTGCGCCGGAACGCGGACTCGAGCTGCGATCGGTCGAAACCTGTCGGCGCCGCGCCGCTGGTCGCGAACTGATAGAGCGCAGCGCGAACGATCGCCGAGAGCGTGGAGATGACGAGCGCAATGCCCACGCCGAGCACGATGCTGATTGCCGTCCCCGCGATCGCCGGCATCGCCGCCTGCGTGACCGCCGAGATTCCGATGCCGATCATGGCGGGGATGATCGCTGCGAACATGAGCATTCCGCCGGCAAGGCCAAGGCCGACATTGAGCACGAGTCCCTCGCCCCAGGACTTCTTGAGCGTCTCGACGGAGCGCCGCAGCGCGGTGAACGGACCAGCACCCTCCGCCGCAAGCACCGGCAGCACGAAGTAGCTCGCCACCGACCAACCGAGGCCGATGAGCGCGATCACGATGCGGCCCACCAGTCCCGAGCGCTCGGCGATCATCTGGAGCACGAGCCCGACGGTGCTCGTCACCACCGTCCATCCGAGGATCTGCGGCAGTCTCGACGACGCGAGCGCCAGCCCCGAGCCGATCGTCGCCGGCCGCCCATTGAAGTGCTCGATCGCCGCGCCGATCAGCGCCGTCGAGAAGAAGATCTGCACGAATGTCGTGACCAGGTAGAACGCGAGAACGATCGGCCAGAAGGTGAGGTGGTCGACCTGGAGCGTCGCACCCTGCGCCGCCTGATCCACCTCCTGGAAGAACGCCTTCAGGCCGCCCGTTGCGAAGAGCAGCACTGCGAACGAGGCCATGACCAGCGCCTGCGCGACACCGGCGACCACAGGGAAAAGTACGAGCGTCGGCTGCGAGCGAAGGAGCGACCAGCTCTGGACGAAGAGTGCGCTGCTTCGCTTGATCATGCCCATCGCGGATCCTCCGGCTCGCCCGATCGATCACTCACGGCCCCGAACGCCTCCCACGACGCTGCGGTGCGACACGGCCGGGCTCGCCGTGCGCTCGACGAGAATAGCGGCCAGACCCAACGGGCGCGCGACGAGCACGACGGAGGGCCAGCTCGCGGCCGAACGACTCGCAGCCTCGGGCGAACGCTGACGCTCGACCTCGCGAGGTGCGCTGGTCCTGAGCATCGGAGTCCCGAGCGCAAGGCCGGAGCTGCGAGCGCAAAAAGAAGCACGCCGCGGATTGCTCCGCGGCGTGCTCGTGTACCTGTTGAGAACGGTCGTGGGCCTGAGATCAGGCGCGACGACGACGGCTCACCAGACCAGCCAGGCCGACGAGCGCGAGCGCGCCGGGGGCCGGGATGATGTTGTACTGAATCGTGATGCTGCTGCCATCCTTCACGATGATGCCGTCATTGAACGGATCGTTGCGCGAAAGCTGGAAGATGCCGTCGGCGAGAACGATGTTCGGGAGGCCGAGATCCAGGAGCTTGAGGATCGGGCTCGAGAACAGCTGGGCGGGGCCGGGCTGGTTGGCGCCAGCGCCAGGAGTCAGGAAGATCGAGATCAGCCCGGAGGAGTCACCGAAGCCCCAGCGAGCATCCGAATACCACGCCGGAGCCGGCGCGGTCAGGATCACGTTCCAGCCGATGCCGGTGATCTCGACGAGGTTGCCGCCGCCGAGATCGATCAGGTCGACCTGGCCGTACTGCGATCCGGACACATCGATGACCATCACGTGATCGCCGACGGCCAGGGCCGAGCTGCCGATTCCGAGGGCCGCGATGGCCGCAACTGCTGCAAATGCCTTCATGTCTTGGTCCTTTCTCTCTTCCAGGAAACCATGCCGATTCCCACCACGGGAACTGGCCGTTCAGTGCCACCAGCGACAGCCGATGCACACCCTTCGCAGAGTCGCGAAAAACACTCTCGCGCCTCCAGCCCGCCGATGGCAGGCACGCGGGGGATACGGCCCCGCTGAACGGAGTGCAAGTTAGCACGATTCGCAAGATCAGCAATCAGCAATCCTTAACAGACCGCGATTTGCCTCACGAGCAATCGTCCGGATTCAAGGTTCAAGGTCCCTGCACTCCGATAAACGCCTGTAGTACCGGCGCTTGCGCAAGAAGCCCAGTTCGGTTTCTACCGTCTGGACCGCTTCAACTCACGCGGTCGACCGAGCGCCTTCGTGTCTCGCGGGGCCTCAGAGCGCACGCCGTCGCCGCATTCCAGCGACGGCAAGGCCCACGAGGGGCAGGACCGCGGGCGCAGGAACGATGCTGTACTGAACCGTCACGAAGCTCTCCTCCTTGATGACGACTGTCTGGCCGCTCGTGAGGAAACCGAGCTGGAACCAACCGTCGGAGAGCTGGACATTCGGCAACCCGACATCCTCGAACTTGAGGCTGCCGCCGTAGAACGCGGTCCCCGGGAAGGGGTCGTCGATCCCGGGGATCAGGACCACCTGCGGCGGCTGCAACGGCTCGCCGAGACCAAACCAACCATCACTGAGCCAAGCGGTGCCGACCGCCGTAAGCGTCACACTCCACGACACGCCGGTCACCTCGACTGGACTGCCGTCCCCCAGGTCGATGACGGCCACCGTTCGATCGATCCACCCGGAGACATTGATCGTCACCGTGAAGTCGCCTTCGGCGCTTGCGGCTGAACCCAGGATCAGCGATGAGACTGCCACCGCCGACATCGCGATCATTCGTCGCTGTCGTGCCATTCTCCACTCCCTCTCCGTCGTCCGCGGACCGCACCCGCAAACATGCGAGCCGATGCGCGATTCGACCGCCGGAGCGTATCAGGTGGCGGCTCGATTCCGAAGCGCCGAGATGCGGATACGCAGACTCTGCACTTGACGGATCGCATCGCGACGGACGCTTATCTGGAACCGATGCAGTGCGTCGAAGGTGAGGGAAGGTCCTTGAACTCGTGCGCTCGCACCTTCAAGCGTCACGATCGTGTCGTTCTGCGCCTGCCGCCGAGCGCCAACGCAGTGTGCCAGACGCTGAATCCCACGCTTGGGCACTCGAGGCATGTCCACGCGTCCCCTGTCACCTCCATCCGGTCCTGCCGCTGATTCCAGGCGCCCGCTCGGCGTCGGGGACGCTCGGCGAAGGGCCATGGTCGAGTCGCTGCTCGCGGCGGCGGTCGTCAGTGTCGTGGTGGTGATCTCCCTGATGGGCCTCTGGCGCACCAGTGAGTACGCGATCGCTCGCAACCTCGAACGATCGCTGACGCAGCTTGCGGTCGCGCTCTCCGCATCGATCGATCCGTCGGCGTTCGCAGAACTCGATGCGGCACGCGACGCCCTGCCGAGCGCGCGGAGCGGAGCCGCTGCCCAGGCGCGGCAGCGCTGCGAGTCGGCGCTGCACCGCGCAGCGCACCGCACGCCGGATGTGGCGCGAATCTACGCGATCACTTCTGATCCGCACGGCCCGACGCTCGTGCTCGATCCGGGCTCGAGCGACGGCTGGGCGAGCGGGTCCGTCTCCGGCCGTGCGATGGACGAGCCGCTGCCGGGATTGCCGGACAGCGCTTACCTCGGCGCCATCGGCGCCGACGGCCGAGCGCCGCGTCCGACCGCGATGACGGTTCCGCGCAAGGTGGTGGGAGGAGATCGCGTCACGGGCTATGCACCGATCACGGGCCCGCGAGGCGAGCTGCTCGGCGTCATGGCCGTGGATCTCGATCCCGCCGACTTCCAGGCGCAGCTCCACGCGGCGCGCTGGGCGCTCGCGCTTGGCGTGGCGCCTGCATCGCTGCTCGTGGCCGGTGTCGGCATCGGCGTCTTCATCCTTCGAAAGCGCCAACTCCTCTCGCTCGTCGCGGCCACCGAGGGCCGGCGCCGCGCCATCGCGGCCGCGCGGCGACTCGCCGAGAGCGAGCGCCGCTTCCGCACGCTCGCCGACGATGCGCCCATGATGATCTGGAGTTCGGATGCTGAGGGTCAGGTCGACTTCGTGAGCCGAGTCTGGTCCCAATTCGCGGGGCGACCGCCCGAGACCGACTTGGGCGATGGCTGGCTCGAGAGCGTGCACCCGGAGGATCGAGCTCGCTGCGAGCGGAGCTATCGCCGCGCGATCGAGCGCCGGCGTTCCTTCATTGCGGAGTACCGCGCGAGGCGCGCCGACGGCCAGACGCGCTGGATCCTGGGCAAGGGCGTTCCGCGGCACGACGACGACGGCGCATTCGCCGGGCTGATCGGCGTGGCGGTGGACATCACGGAGCTTCGACGCGCCGAGAGCGATCTGAAGCGAGCGACGCGTGCGGCACAGTCGGCCGATCGCGCCAAGAGCGAGTTCCTGGCGAACATGAGCCACGAAATCCGCACGCCGCTGACCACCATCCTGGGCTACGCGGATCTCCTGCGCGAGGACGGCGACGCGCATCGAGCACCGCCGCAGCGCCTGCAGGCGATCGACCTGATCCGTCTGGCCGGTCGCCATCTGCTCACCATCCTCAATGATGTGCTCGACCTCTCGAAGATCGAGGCAGGCGAGATGAACATCGAGATCGTGGACACGGATCTTCCGCGTCTGCTCGCCGAGTGCCTCGACCTCATGCGGTTCGCCGCATCGGGGCGAGGCGTGGCACTCCACCTCGAGATGGACACGCCACTGCCGATCATGGTGCGCACCGATCCCACGCGTCTGCGCCAGGTGCTGCTCAATCTGCTCGGCAACGCCGTCAAGTTCACGGAACAGGGCACGGTCACGCTCCGCTGCGGAATGGACGGTGACGCTCTGGTCGTGGATGTCGAGGACACGGGGGTCGGCATGAGCCCGGAGCAGGCGTCCCGCCTCTTCCAGCCGTTCGCACAGGCCGATCCGTCGGTCGCGCGCACGCACGGCGGCACGGGACTCGGCCTGGCGATCTCACGCCGCCTCGCGACGCTCATGGGAGGAAGCGTGATGCTGCTCCGCACGGAGGAGGGCGTCGGATCGTGCTTCCGCGCCCGGCTCGAAATGGAAGTCCCGGAGGGCTCGCGCCGACTCGCGGATCGCGCCGCGCTCGCTTCGTACACGAGCCGCAACGACGCGATGGCACCGACCGGTCGCATTCCCCCGCTTCGCGGCCGGATCCTGGTCGCCGAGGATGGCCGCGAGAATCGGCAGCTCATCACCATCCACCTCGAGCGAGCCGGCGCGCAGGTGACCAGCGCCGAGGACGGCCGCGCCGCGCTTCGGCTCGTGGAGGATGCGCATCGGCTGGGTCGGCCGTTCGATCTGCTGCTCACCGACCTGCAGATGCCGGAGATGGACGGCCTCACGCTCGTTCGTACGCTGCGGTCCCGCGGCGAGTCGATGCCGATCGTGGCGCTGACGGCGCATGACCTCGGCGAGGACCGTCAGCGCTGCATCGACGCCGGCTGCGACGACTTCGCGAGCAAGCCGATCGAGCGCAGCACGCTGCTGAGTGCCTGTGCGAAGTGGCTCGCGCCGCAGGCACGAGCCGCGACGCACGCGACGCTCGTCGCCTGAGTCGCCCAGACTCGGCGGCGCACATCACGGCCGAACGATCCACCACGCAGTCGCACACTGCCTGACGCGCGGTACGCTCGGGCATGCACGATCTGAGCCTGCTCACCACGCTCGCGATGGCCTTCGGCGCGGCATGGGTGTTCGGGCTCATCACGCAGCGGCTCGGACTCTCGCCGATCGTCGGCTACCTGCTCGCCGGGATCGCGATCGGTCCGTCCACGCCCGGCTTCGTGGGCGATGTGGATGCGGCCCACCAGCTCGCGGAGCTCGGCGTGATCCTGCTGATGTTCGGCGTGGGATTGCACTTCCGGTTGCGCGACCTGATGGCCGTGCGTCGCATCGCCGTGCCGGGCGCCGTCGGCCAGAGCGCCATGGCCACCCTGTTCACGGCCGCAGCCTTCCTCTTCTTCGGCTGGACGCTCAAAGCGGGCGTGGTGCTGGGCATGGCCATGGCGGTGGCGAGCACCGTCGTCCTGCTGCGCGTGCTTGCGGATCGAGGCATGGTGAACTCCATCCACGGGCATGTCGCGGTGGGCTGGCTGATCGTGGAGGACATCTTCACGGTGATCCTGCTCGTGATGCTGCCGATCATTGCGCAGGCGAAGGGCGTGCTTCCCGACGCCGCGCCGCTCGACGCGGCGATGTCCGTCGGCTGGGCGGTGGTGAAGCTCGGAGCGCTCGTGGCGATCGTGCTGCTCGCGGGCTCGCGCGTGGTGCCGTGGATCCTGCTTCAGGTGGCGCGCCTGCGGTCGCGCGAGCTCTTCACCCTCACGGTGCTGGTGCTGTCGATCGGCGTGGCGGTCGGTTCGTCGGCGCTCTTCGGCGCATCGATGGCACTCGGCGCGTTCCTTGCCGGCATGGTGGTCGGTCAATCCCCCACCAGTCATCAGGCGGCGGCCGATGCGCTGCCGCTGCGCGACGCGTTCGCGGTGCTCTTCTTCGTCTCGGTGGGCATGCTGCTCGAGCCCGCGTTCATCCTGCGCGAGCCGTGGCTGGTGGGCGTCGCCGTCGTCGTGGTGCTCGTCGTGAAGCCGCTGACGGCGCTCGCCATCACGCTCTGGTGCGGACATTCGCTGCGCACCGCGTTGACGGTGGCCGTCGGCCTTGCGCAGATCGGCGAATTCTCCTTCATCATCGGGCAGGTGGGCGTGGACACGGGGTTGCTGCCCACGGCCGGCCGGGATCTGCTGGTGGTGACCGCCATCATCACGATTGCCGTCAATCCGCTGGCGTTCGGCACGATCGACGGCGTCGAGCGATGGATCACGCGGCACCCGAGGCTGCACCGCTTCCTCGGCCATCGCACCGACCGGAGGATGGAGGCGATCAACAAGGCGGAGATGGTGGCGATCGCGGCGAGCGATCGTCCGAAGGCGATCATCGTCGGCTACGGCCCGGTGGGCCGGCTCGTCGATGCGCTGCTGCGCGACTCCGGTCTGGAGACCGTGATCATCGACATCAACGCGGACACCATCCGCGCACTCTCGCAGCAGGGTCGCCTGGCCATCTTCGGTGACGCGAGCCGGATGGCCATTCTCGAGGAGGCCGGCGTGCGCGATGCAACGCAGCTCGTGGTGACGCTGCCGCACTCCTCGGATCGCATTCCGCTGGTCATGGCGGCGAAGGAGCTGAACCCGCAGATCGACATCACCGTGCGCGCGAGGTATCTCGCCGAACGCGAAGGGCTGCGCAAGGCGGGTGCCTCCACGATCGTGCTGGAGGAGGGCGAGGCGGGCATGGCGCTTGCACGACATGTCATGCGCGCTCGCGGCGTGGATGAAGGGAAGGCCGACAGGCTCATTCGGGCCGTCCGTCGAATGTGGTCGATCGATCATGGATCGCCTTCCGCGCCGTGAACCGAGATCCCTGCCGCTGGACGCGCACGCATGACGAGCCGATGATGCGGGACCGATCCGCCTTCGCGCGGTCCCGGTCGGTCCCGTGACTCAACTCGATCTCCTCCTTCAACGCCTCTGCCGCACGCCGCGACTTCTCGTCGCCAGCGACTTCGACGGCGTGCTCGCGCCGATCGTCGAGGATCCTGCGGACGCGCGGCCCTCCGCGCGCGTGCTGACGATGCTCGCGGCGTTCGCGGCGCTCCGGCAGACGGATGTGGCCCTCATCAGCGGGCGCTCCCTCGATGACCTCACCTCGAGGGTCGGCGACCTTCCCGTGCGCGGCGTGCATGTGGTGGGCGGCCATGGTGCCGAGTGGCCGGATGAGCTGGAGAACGAACACCTTCGTGCAGCCGAGCATCGCCTGCAGCCGGCGGTGCATCAGGCCGAGGCGCTCGTGCGGGCCACTCCTGGCGCTCGACTCGAGATCAAGCCGGGCTCCGTGGCGCTGCACTATCGCCGGATCGCGCCCGAGGCGCAGGCGTCATTCGTGGAGCAGGCGCGGGCGATCACCGCATCCATGACCGGCGTGCGCACGCTCGAAGGGCGCAAGGTCGTCGAGTTCTGCCTGGAGGGTGTGGACAAGGGCGACGCGCTGCACCGCATTCGCACGATGACCTCCGCGAGCGCCGTCGTCTTCTTCGGCGACGATGTCACGGACGAGGACGCGTTCCGCGAGCTCGGGAACAACGACCTCGGCGTCTCGGTGGGCGGCCGGCGCGACGGCGCTCGCTATGACCTGGCCGATTGCGACGCCGTCGCCGACTGCCTCGAGGAGATGCTTCGGCTTCGAGGCGAATGGGTGCGCGAGACGGAGCCGCTCGCCATCGAGGACCACGCGATCCTCTCGGATCAGCGCACCGCGGCGGTGATCGATCCGCGCGGCACCGTGGCGTGGCTCTGCCTGCCGCAGATCGACTCGCCGCCGATCTTCGCATCCCTGCTCGGAAGCCGCGCCCAGCCCGGGCAGAACCTCGGCACCACCGCAGGCGAATTCTCCATCCAGCCTGCGGATCTCTTGCCCGGCGCCATGCCCGTGATGGAACCCGTCGGCGATTCCCTCATCCTGCGCACGCGCTGGGGCGACGACGGACGCGGCCTCGTGGTGACCGACTATCTCGATTGCTCGGGCGGACGACCGTTCCAGCGCGCCGGACGGAGCGACCTCGTGCGCGTGATCGAGGGGCGAGGTCGAGCGCGCGTGCGCTTTGCGCCGCGACCGGACTTCGGTCGCATGGCGGTGACGCTCGAACTCGCACAGGATGGCGTGGCAGTGCGGGGGCTGCCGGACCCGCTCGTGCTTCGCGCACCGGGCGTGGCGTGGACGCTCGAGCACGACGGCGTGCACCAGACTGCGGTGGCAGAGATCGATCTTGCCGCGGGTGCCTCGCCCGTGGTGCTCGAACTGCGCTACGGAACTGGAAGCCTCCGCGAGGCGCTGCTCCCGGAGATCGATCGTCGCCGGCAGAGCGAGCGCTTCTGGTCGTCGTGGATCTCGTCGCTCACGCTGCCGCCGTTCGCAGTGGAGCCCGTGAAGCGCAGCGCGCTGGCGCTCAAGTCGATCATCTACGGTCCGACGGGCGCGATCTGCGCCGCGGCCACCACGAGCCTTCCCGAATGCCTTGGCGGCTCCCGCAACTGGGACTACCGCTTCTGCTGGCCGCGCGACGCCTCCTTCGCGGCGGCGGCGCTGCTGCGGCTCGGCAATACGGGACCGGCGATGCGCCTGCTCGACTGGCTCCTGGGCATCCTCGACATGATCGGTTCGCCCGAGCGCCTTCGTCCCATCTACACGGTGCGCGGACAGGATCTCGTGGCCGAGGGCGACATCTCCGAGATGAGCGGGTACGCGGAGAGCCGCCCCGTGCGCATCGGCAACGCCGCGTCGCAGCAGGTGCAGCTCGATGTCTTCGGTGCCATCGCCGACCTCGCATGGATGCTCGCCGTGCGAGGGGCGCCGCTCTCGGCGGATCACCTCCGTCTCGTGGAGGCCATGGCGACGGCCGTGTCGCGCCGCTGGCGCGAACCCGACAGCGGCATCTGGGAGATCCGCGGCATCCAGCGCCACTATGTGCATTCGAAGGTGATGTGCTGGGTGGCAATGGACCGCGCGATCCGCGTGGTGGATGCGCTCGCGGGCGAGGCGCGGCCGGAGTGGGTGCTGCTTCGCGACGAGATGTCGGCCGAGATCCTGGCGCACGGATGGAACGAATCGCTCGGCGCGTTCGGACTGGCGTACGAGCTCACGGAGCTCGACGCGGGCTCGCTCATCACGGGACTCTGGGGACTCGTGTCGCCATCGGACCCGCGGTTCGTGCGCACGGTGGATGCGGTGTCGACGCATCTGCACAGGGGCAAGGGCGTCCTGCGCTATCGCTTCGACGACGGCATCCCGGGACTCGAAGGCGGCTTCCTGCTCTGCCTCGGCTGGCTCATCGAGGCGAAGCTGCTCATCGGGCGTCGCGACGAGGCGGAGTCGCACTTCAACGACCTGGTGAACTGCGCGGGCTCCACCGGATTCCTCCCGGAGCAGGTGGACACGATCAGCGGACGCGGCCTGGGGAACCTGCCGCAGGCGTATTCGCACGGGGCGCTGATCAATGCCGCGTGTGCACTGGCGGACGCCCGCGGCGCGGGAGGCTGAGCCTTGGCAGCGGGCAGGGCCTCGGGTACCATCTCCGACCCGGCCGAGCGAAGGCCAGGAAGGACCCACGATGAAGAAGGAAGGCCATCCCAAGTACTACCACGACTGCAAGGTCTTCTACCGAGGCCAGGTCGTCATGACCGTCGGCGCCACGGTGCCGGAGCTGCATGTGGAGGTCTGGAGCGGCTCGCACCCGTTCTTCACGGGTCAGAAGGTCTTCGTGGACACCGCCGGCCGCGTGGAGCGCTTCCAGCGCAAGTTCGCCGGCGGCTACTTCAAGGGCAAGGAGAAGGGCGCCGAGGCGCCCGCGAAGAAGTAGCGATCGCATCGTCGACATGACCGCAGCCGCGCCCGGAGGCGCGGCTGTTTCGTTTCCATGAACGCAAGGGACGCGAAGAACGCGAAGCCAGCGAGCAGCGCGAGCACCAGATTGCCGTGAGCGATCCATCGCCCAACCTGCTTCGCACGCTCGACGACCTGCTCGCAGAGGACGACCGCCTGAGCCGCGAGCTCTCGGATCCCGAGGTGCTTGCGGATCATCGGCAGGTGCGCACGCGCTCGATCCGCCGCGCGGCGATCGAGTCGCTGGTCGATCGCTACCGCCGATGGCGGGCGCTGGGAGAGGAACTTCGCGAGTACGAGGCCGTGAGTGCCGGCGCTGATCGCGAGCTCGCAGCGCTCGCGGCGGAGGAGATGCCCAGGCTGCGCGACGAGCGGGTGCGCCTGCTTCGCGAGGTGGAACGCGAGCTGGTCACGGCCGACGATCGCTCGATCGGCAGCGTGATCCTGGAGGTGCGCGCGGGCGTGGGCGGCGACGAGGCGGCGCTCTGGGCGGGAGACCTGCTCGAGATGTACCGCCGCTTCTCGCAGCGCCGGGGCTGGCGCTTCGAGGAGCTGGATCTCTCGTCCGGCGACGCCGGCGGCATCACGCGCGCCATCATCGGCGTGCGCGGCGAGGGCGTCTGGAGCTCGCTCGGCTACGAGGGCGGCACGCATCAGGTAAAGCGCGTGCCCGCCACCGAGGCGCAGGGCCGCGTGCACACCTCGACCGCGACGGTCGCCGTGCTTCCCGAGCCGGAGGAGATCGATCGCGAGGTTGATCCCGCCGAAGTGAAGGAGATCATCACGACGGCGCAGGGTCCCGGCGGGCAGAATGTGAACAAGGTGGCCACGGCCGTGCATCTCGTGCACCTGCCGACGGGACTCGAGGTGCACATGCAGGAGACGCGCAGCCAGATGCAGAATCGCGAGAAGGCGTGGCGGCTGCTTCGGGCACGCGTGCACGAGCGTCGCGAGCAGGAGGCGATCGCGGCGCGACGCGAACAGCGGCGCACGATGATCGGCACCGGCGACCGTGCGGAGAAGATCCGCACCTACCGCTGGAAGGAGAATGTCGTCTCGGATCAGCGCGTGGATCCCTCGTTCCGGCTCGATGTGCTGCTCTCCGGCGATCTGGATGCGCTGATCGAAGCGCTTTCGGCGCGCGACATGGCGGAGCGGCTCGCGCGACTCTGACCGTGCGGCCCGCCGCGGAGGCTCTCTTCGGGGGGAGACGCCGAATCGCGGCCAAGGCCCCGCGATTCGGCGGCCCCCCCATGCCCCCCGAAGGACAGCCTCCGATCGGCGGGCCGCACGATCGCGATGTCAGGCGAGCGACGCTACTTCAGATGCACGGCGCGAAGGTACGGATCGAGGTAGCGCCGCGCGAACTCGTCGGCCGCGGCCTCCGTGTGCAGCGGTCCCTCGCCCCAGAGTGCCACGCGCGGGTCGACGATCTCCGGGTCCATGCGGATCTCCCACGCGTTGTCGACGACCACGGTGCGCGGCAGACGCGTGGCGTAGAAGGCGCTTGCGGCGTTGACTCCGGGCTCACCGATCACCACGGCCGGACGCTCGAGCAGCGACGGCTCGTTGAGGTACCACATGTCCGTGCAGACGAGCGGGAGGAGCGGCTCGTCCAGCTCATCGAGCGATTCGTCCTGCCAAGCGCGGATCTGCCGCACCAGCCGATCGGCGAGCGGGCGGTCGCTCACTTCGGCTCTCAGATGCGCGCCGACCACGACGAGCAGCAGTCGATCGATCTCGACGGGCGCATCCGCGCGCAGCGCCGTGCGGCGCTCGGCGAAGACTGGATCGGGCTCCGGCTGCCAGCTCATCGCGCGGAATGTACCGCGGGCGGGCCGCCCCTGCGGCGCGGCGTCCGTCAGTGCGGGAGCGGGAAGCGCGCGCAGAATTCCGCGATCTCGCGTCGCACGGCGGTGGCCGTCGCCTCGTCGCCGCGCGACGCCATCACGCGATCGAGCCACGCGGCCACCTTCACCATCTCGGGTTCGCGCATGCCTCGCGTGGTGAGCGCGGGCGTGCCCAGACGAAGGCCGCTCGTCACCATGGGCGGTCGCGGATCATTCGGGATGCCGTTCTTGTTCACCACGATGCCGGCGCGTTCGAGCCACTTCTCGGCATCCGCGCCAGTGAGCTCGGCATCGCGCGGCCGCAGGTCGACGAGCATGAGGTGGTTGTCCGTGCCGCCGGTGCAGAGGCGGTAGCCGGACTTCGTCAGCGCGGCGGCGAGCGCCTTGGCGTTCACCACCACCTGATGGCAGTAGCGCGTGAAGTCGGGCCGAAGCGCCTCGCCGAACGCCACCGCCTTGGCCGCGATGATGTGCATGAGCGGGCCGCCCTGGCTGCCCGGGAAGACCTTGCGATCGACCTTGGTCGCCATCGCCTCGTCGTCGGTGAGCACGAGTCCGCCGCGCGGTCCGCGAAGCGTCTTGTGCGTGGTGGTGGTCACGACATGCGCATGCGGAAAGGGCGACGGATGCACACCCGTGGCCACCAGTCCGGCAATGTGCGCAATGTCCGCGAGCAGGAACGAGCCCGCCTTGTCGGCAATCGCGCGGAAGCGCGCGAAGTCGATCACGCGGCTGTACGCCGAGTAGCCGCAGATGATCAACTTCGGCTTGTGCTCGAGCGCGAGTCGCTGGATCTGGTCGTAGTCCAGCAGCTCCGTCTTCGGATCGAGCCCGTACTCGACGATCTTGTAGAAGGTCCCGCTGAAGTTGACCTTGAGGCCGTGGCTCAGATGACCGCCGCTCTTGATCGGCAGGCTCAGGATCGTGTCGCCGGGGTCGCAGAGCGCCATGAACGCGGCGATGTTCGCATTCGCGCCGCAATGCGGCTGCACATTGGCGAAGCGGCACTTGAAGAGTCTCTTCGCACGCTCCCTCGCAAGATCCTCGATCTGATCGTGGAACTCGCAGCCACCGTAGTAGCGCTTGCCGGGGTAGCCCTCCGCGTACTTGTTCGTGAGCCACGAGCCCATGGCGTGCATGACCGCAGGTGAGACATGGTTCTCGCTCGCGATGAGTTCGAGTGTCTCGGCCTGGCGCTTCGCCTCGGCGGCCATCGGCGCCGCGACCTCGGGATCGCTCTCGAAGAGCATCTCGAGCAGGGAGCGGGAACGATCATCGATCGCGGCGGGAATGGCGGCGGTTCCGGGGCCGTGGGCATGCGCACCAGTCGATGCGGATCCAGAGAGCGAGGTCATGCGGCCATCGTAGCGGCACGCTCGATCAGATCCACGGCGCATGGATGAGCCACCGAATCAGCTCCCTGCCCGTCAGCAGGTAGTGCAGCGCCATGCACGCGACGAAGCCGACCATGGTGACGCTCAGCGCCACGGCCAGCGGGCGTTCGAGCCGCAGATACCAGCGCGAGACCGACCACCACCAGAGAGCGAGCAGTGCCGGGATCAACGCGATCTCCCAAGGCAAGGAGCGGGCTTCATCGGTGTAGAAGAGCCTGGTTCTGGCGTCGAGTCGAACGAGCCATGAGGCATCGAGCGTCCAGCAGAGGATGGACATGACGGGCACCATCGCAAGCCCGTAGATGGCCGCGCGATGGATGTGCACCCAGCGCACCTTCGCTCGCCTGCGCACGATCGGAAGCACCATGAAGGTTGCCACCGAACAGGCAAGCGCGACGATCGTCCAATGTGCGATGGGGCGGACCGACTTCCATGTTGCTCCCGCGATCTCCGACGGCACTGCCGAGCCACCGCGGTTCCAGCCCCAGGGTAAGCGCGGACCGGGCGTGACGGGACCGCCCATGGACCAGCCGGGAACCCACCTTTCCATGATCTGATCGACCGGCTCGGTGAGGAAGGGACACGCCGAGGCCAGGGCCACCGTCACGGCCACGGCGACCGGGTCCGAATTCTGAAGGCCCGGTGCCGTGATGAGCGCACGCGCCGCAGTGGCGAGCGTGCCGATCATCAGCACGAGTGCGGCAAGACGCAGCGGGTAGGTCCACAACGAGCGCTGCACCGGCATGGTCATCTGAATGCGCCGCCAGAAGCGCCATGGCAGCAACGATCGAGAGAGTGTGCGCACTCCGCTGAAGCGGTGGCGCCTCCTGCTCTCCACGAACCAGCGCGGCGTCGCGTCGGGGCCGAGCACCTGCGACCACGCGAATGCGAGCCCGCACTCGCCGCAGCACCCTGCCACGGGACACGAATCGCGCCACGCGGCCACGACGCCGCGAAGGTCGTAGCCGCAGCGAGGGCATTCGCTGGGGGCGGTCGGCGTCGCGGAGGCGTGCACGGAGGCCATCAGGATCGATGCATCCTTCGGACCCGCGCCCGCACCAGACCTTGGACGGCGCCGAGAGCCTGCGAGGCGGACTCGCCTTGTTGCCTCTCGGAAGACGAATCGGTCACAATGCCTCCATGAGCCAGACGAAGCGATCGGTCATCGGTACTCCGTTCGGTCCCCTGAGCGCCTGGTGGCATCGCACCGGCGGGCTCCGCGTGGAGTGGGGTGATCGTACCGTCGCCGATTCGGTGATCCGCCCGCTGCCGACGCGCCTGATGCCGCGCCTTGCGAAGGCCGCGAAGGGCGCGCCGGTGAAGTTCGACGACATCCCGACCCCGGAAGGCACGGAGTTCCAGCGCCGCTGCTGGAATGTGGCGCGCCGCATTCCGCGCGGTCGCACGCTCACCTACGGCGAAGTGGCACGCCGCGCTGGCGCGCCCGGCGCTGCGCGCGCGGTGGGTCAGGCGATGCGCCGCAATCCCCTGCCGCTGATCGTTCCTTGCCATCGTGTCGTCGCGACGAATGGCCTCGGCGGATACGCGGGCACTTCGCGCAGCGCCGACGCTCGCTGCCGCGTCAAGGCGTCACTGCTCGAGCTCGAGCGCGAGCGCGGCGACCACGACGGTACCTGAGCCGACCGCCCCGTTTCCTGCATTGCGACCTCGCTCGGCACGACCTCGGGCGTACATTGTCGCCATGCACCCGCGACTCACTGCGACGGCACTCCTCCTGCTCGTCGTCCCACTGGTCCTGCTGACTTCGACGCTCTCTCCGGCCGCGCCACCTTCCGGGTTCGTGGTGCAGCAGATCGGCGGCACATGGAACGAGGTTGCGGGCGTCGTGTTCATCGAGGACGGCCGATCGATCGCATGGGAGCGCGGCGGCAGGCTCTGGATGATCGACGCCGACGGCACGAGGCATGCCTCGCCCATGCTCGACCTCAGCGCGGAGGTCGGGGCCTGGCGCGATCACGGGCTGCTCGGGGTCGCACTCCATCCGAGCTTCCTGAGCAACGGTCGCATCTACCTGCTGTACATGGTCGACCGCCACCACCTTCTGAACTTCGGCACGGCCCAGTACAACCCCAATGCGAACGAGTTCTTTGCGGCGAGCGTCGGTCGCATCACGCGCTACACCGCCACCGCCGCAAGCAACTTCTCGCAAGTGGACCCCGACTCGCGGCTCGTCCTGCTCGGAGAGTCGCCGTCGACGGGCATTCCCCTCGTTCATCAGAGCCACGGCGTCGGCACGATCCTCTTCGGCAGCGACGGCACGCTGCTGGTCTCCGTCGGCGACAACGCCAGCTACGAAAGCAATGACTTCGGTGGCCAGGTCTCGGGCGGCTATGTCACGCAGGCGCTCGCGGACGGGATCCTCGCGCCCAGGGAGAATGTCGGCGCGTTCCGGTCGCAGCTCGTCGACTCCCTCTGCGGCAAGATCCTTCGACTCGATCCCGCGACCGGAGACGGCGTTCCAAGCAATCCCTTCTTCGACGCGAGTGCGCCGCGCTCGCCGCGCAGCCGCGTGTGGGCCCTGGGACTTCGCAATCCATTCCGGATGGAGATCATCCCCGGCACCGGCAGTCACCATCCGCCCGCGGGAGATCCGGGTCGACTCATCATCGGCGATGTCGGCTGGAACTGGCGCGAGGAGCTGAACATCTGCGACGCGCCGGGCCTCAACTTCGGCTGGCCCGTCTTCGAGGGGCTCGACTGGCTCAACGCCTACGCCCTGAACGGCACGGCCAATCCGGACGCGCCGAATCCGCTCTTCGGTCAGGGTGGCACTCCCTCGTGCACCTCGCCCAGCTTCGCGTTTCGCGATCTGCTGATCCATGACACGCCGGAGTCGAGTCCGCTCTTCCCCAATCCCTGCGGACTCTTCCAGGCCGAGAGCGCCACGATCGTCGGACCGGTCATCGTGACTGATGTTCCCGGCTACACCGGGACCGGCTATGTCGACTATCAGAACGCAAGCGGCGACTTCATCCAGTGGTCGGTGCCGATCGCGTCCACCGGACCGCACACCCTGCACTTCCGCTACGCGCTCGGCGCAGGAGGCAATCGACCGCTCCGCATCACGGTCGACGGCGTGCAGGTGGCGGCGGCGCAGCCATTCCCGTCGACGGGAAGCTGGTCGCGCAACGAGTGGTCGACGCTCACCGTGCCGATGGCCGCCGGCACTCGACTGATCCGCGCAACCGCGACCGGCTCGAGCGGCCCGAACATCGACGCGCTTGCCGTGCTGCCCGCGGGCGAACCGATCACCGAGATTCCCGCGTCCGTGCCGCGATTCGTCCACCAGCGACCGGTGATCGACTTCCTCCACGGCGGAGGCCAGGCGTTCGTGCCCGGGTTCAGCGGATCCGTACCGACGGCGCTGCTGGTGGGAAGCACCGAGTCAGGTGTGGCGGGTGTTCCCTTCCAGGGCTTCTGCGCCATCGGCGGCAGTCGCGTGGAGGCGGGGAACTGGCCGCAGGAGTGGCATGGTGCGTATCTCTTCGGCGACTTCTCGTCGGCGTTCATCCGCGCGGTGAAGCTCGATGCTCTCGGCGCGGTGAATGAAGTGAAGGTCTTCGATTCATCGGCCGGCGCAGTGATCCTGGCCCGCTACCGCGCGATGGACGACTCGCTCTGGATCACGCGCTGGGGCACGCGGCTGCTCCGAATCCGCCACGCGCCAGGCACCAATCAGCCGCCGGTCGCGGCATGGAGCGCGACACCGCCGTACGGACCTTCGCCGCTGGAGGTCACGCTCGATGCGAGCGCGTCGTATGACCCGGAAGGCACCGCGCTCGCGTTCACCTGGGTCCTTCCCGATGGAACGCCTCCCGTCGACGGCGCCGTCGTCAAGCACACCTTCTCCGGGGACGGCCCGCAACGGCACGATGTGCAGCTTGTGGTGCGCGATGCGGGCGGGTTGGAGGTGTCCGTCAAGGTTCCGATCTGGACCGACAACACGCCGCCCGCCGTGACGATCCTGAGCCCCGTGGACGGCCAGCTCTATCCCATGGATCGCAAGAGCGTGCTGCCCCTTCACGCATCGATCTCCGACGCGGAGCATGACGACCTCGACTGCGCCTGGGTCACCGTGCTCCATCACAACTCCCACGCGCACGCGGAGCCGATCGATCCAGCGTGCAGCACCACTGCCGTCATCACGCCGCTCGGATGCGGCGACGAGACCTACTTCTACGAAGTGCAGCTCACCGTCACGGATCCGCTGGGACTTGCGACCTGGGCGAATGCGTTCATCCACCCGGACTGCAAGGGAGTGCTGCTCTGCCCGGCCGACCTGAACCGTGACGGCAGGGTGGACGGCAGCGACCTCGGCGAACTGCTGGGTCAGTGGGGCGCCACGGGTGCGCACCTGCACGCCGACCTCGACGGGAGCGGTCTCGTGGACGGTGCCGATCTTGGCGACCTGCTCGGCGCCTGGGGGCCCTGCCCGTAGCGTTCCACTGCGACGGCGTATCGGCCTGAGCGCTCGGCTATCCTGCGCGGTTCCCCCTTCGGAGACTCCCATGAATCTCACCATGGTTGGCAGCGGTTATGTCGGTCTCGTCACGGGCGCGTGCTTCGCCGAGACGGGCAACAATGTCATGTGCCTGGATGTGGATGAGCGCAAGATCGCCATGCTCAAGCGCGGCGAGAGCCCGATCTACGAGCCGGGCCTCTCCGAGATGATCGTGCGGAACATGCAGGCGGGCCGCCTGCAGTTCACCACCAGCAAGCGCGAGGCGTACGAGCACGGCGATGCGATCTTCATCTGCGTCGGCACGCCCAGCGATGAGGACGGCTCCGCGGATCTCAAGTATGTGCTCGCGGTGGCCGGCGACATCGGCGACGAGCTCGAGCGCATCGGCGCATCGGGCGCGGCGAAGGTGGTGGTCGTGAAGAGCACGGTGCCCGTCGGCACGAGCCACAAGGTGCGCGACACGATCCGCGCGAAGACGAAGGTCCCCTTCCACATCGCCGACAATCCCGAGTTCCTCAAGGAAGGCGACGCGATCAACGACTTCATGAAGCCCGACCGCGTGGTCGTCGGCGTGGATCACGACGATGCGGGCCGGCTCATGCGCGAGCTGTACGAGCCGTTCGTGCGCCAGGGCAATCCGATCTTCGTGATGGATGTGCGAAGCGCCGAGATGGTGAAATACGCGTCGAACGCGATGCTCGCATGCAAGATCTCGTTCATCAACGAGATCTCGAACCTCTGCGAGCACTACGGCGCGAACATCACGAGCGTGCGCGAAGGCATGTGCGCGGATCGACGCATCGGCAACCAGTTCCTCTATCCGGGACTGGGCTACGGCGGGAGCTGCTTCCCCAAGGACACGCAGGCGGTGGTGCAGATGGGCCGCAGCGCCGGCTTCCACTGCAAGCTCAACGAAGCCGTGCATGTGGTCAATCAGGACCAGCGCTCGCACTTCTGGAAGAAGATCGAGACGGAGCTCGGCAAGGATCTGGCCGGGAAGACGCTGGCCTTCTGGGGCGTGGCGTTCAAGCCTCGCACCGACGACATTCGAGAGGCACCCGCAATTTCGCTCATGAGGAAGGCCGTGGCCGCCGGCGCGAAGGTCCGGGCGTACGATCCCGTCGCGCTCGAGAACCTGGCCAAGGAGTACCCGGCAGCCGAGCGGGTGCACGACATGTACGAGGTGCTCGACGGTGCGGACGCCCTGGTGATCGCCACCGAGTGGAACGAGTTCCGCTCACCGGACTTCTCCCAGATCGCGGCCCGGCTCAAGTCGAAGACCATCTTCGACGGTCGTAACCTCTATCGCCGCCAGCACATGGACGAGATCGGCTTCACCTACTGGTCGGTGGGTCGTTCGCCTGTTCGACCGCGTTCGCAGCAGGCTGTCGGTACTCGCTGACCGGACCCCGGTGGGGCGATCCCGGGCGCGGATGGGGTGAGTGCCGGTCGCGCCGTGAGGGTGGATCCGCGTGCCGAACCGGCGCGGGCCGGGGTATGGAAACGCAGGCTCCGACCGTCGAATCCGTGTTGGACCCAGGGGGACCCTCGCTCCGGACGCCGAAAAATTCCAGCGTTTCGCACGCATTCACCGCTTGTACGCCGTGTTATCGCGGGCTACATTCCCGCGCGTTCCTATCGGGAATGTGGATTTCCCGGTACGAGAACGCATCACCCCCGCTCGTCGGGAATCCGAGCAGCAAGAAGAAAGGATTCGAACAGTCATGCCAACCACCACCGCAAAGGCTCGCAGCAAGGGCGCCACCATCGCTGACATCGTCAAGAGCACCGGCCTGCCGCGCAAGCAGGTCGTCGCCGTGCTCGACTCGGTCGTCAACATCATGAAGAAGGACCTGGGCAAGAAGGGTCCCGGCGTCTTCAAGTTCATGGGTCTGCTCAAGCTGACCACGGTCATCAAGCCCGCCACGAAGGCGCGCATGGGCAAGAACCCGTTCACGGGCGAAGAGATCATGATCAAGGCCAAGCCCGCGTCGCGCAAGGTGCGCGCTCGTGCGCTCAAGAGCCTGAACGCGATGGTCTGATCGCTGCGAACGCGCCCGCTTCGGCGGGCGCTCGATCGTGCGACATGCAGTCGAAGCACGGCCCCCCGCGGGGCCGTGTTTCATTGCGCTCGGGCGCGATGCGTCGGCTCCGGCTGCCCCCTTCGCCTCGAACGCTCGGTCGGGATGCGCAGCGCGTCGGCTCCGGCTGCCCCCTTCGCCTCAAACACTCGGTCGGGATGCGCAGCGCGAGGCGCGCTGCGCATCCCGACCTCAACTCGGCGAGAGGGGGCAGCCGGAGCCGACGCGCTACCAGTGGATCGTCCAGGCGCCCAGCAGCGTGCCGAGATCGTGGCCGTCAACGATGCCGTCGCCGTTGAAGTCGCATCGAGCATCGAAGTCCGGTGCGCCCCACGCCGCGAGCAGCACACCGAGATCACTTCCGTTCACCGCGCAGTCACCGTTCAGGTCCATTGGCGAAGACCATGTCGGCGACCAGAGGCGCGGCCCCCCGCTGCTGAGCAACTGTCCGGCCTGATTGATCCGCACGATCGAGCCAACGGAGGGCGAACCGGGAACCGTCAGTGTGTTCAGGATGTGGACCGCGCCGTCGATCCAGAGCATCTGTGTTGACGGAAGTCCAGGCCCGCTGCATGACCCGATCGCCACGCCGGCATCGTTGATCCTCTGTGCGCCGCCCGTCGTGTAGCCCGGTGGCATCGGGAGTGCGATCGGTTGGTCGTTGATCCAGAGCGTTGGAACCCCCGTTGCTGGGGATGACGCCGTCCTCGACTGTCCCACGACATGACCGAGCGAGTTGACCCCGTTTGCGAGCGTCACCGGGAAGCCCGGCAGTGGCTCGAGCAGCATGAGCACGCCATCCCTCCACCGGAATCCTCTTGCATTGAGATTGGGGTTGCCCAGTATCCCGATCACATGCCCGGAGTCGGCGATACGCAAGGCGTATCCGCCGCCCAATCCTCCATCCGGGAGCAGCGTCATCACGCCGTCCTTCAGCACATACGGAAGGTGACCGGTCTCTCCGACGATCACGCCCTCGCTGTTGATGTCGATGGCACGACTGTATGGAAGACCGGGCGGTGGTGGAATCGTTTCAACGGATCCGTCCGGCCACCAGATGACGCCGTGAAGGTACTGATCGCTCGCGCCGACATACTTGAAGCCGACGACGACGCCGGCGTTGTTCACCGCCGTCGCCTGTGCGCCGCCGGCGCTTGCGCCCGCCGGCATCGGCAGCACCTGCGGCATGTCTCCGGGAGGGCAGTACACGGGGAAGTTCGTCTCGGTCGTGCAGCCGAGTCGATACCCGCACCAGGCGCCAAGATCGTTGAGTCCGATTCCGGTGTACACGGTGAAGAACGGACCGCCGCACGGAAACGGCGACCATCCGTGGCTCTCGTACTGGCATTGCGAGCGCGCCGATGCGCTCAGTGCAAGCGCGATCACGATGGCCATGAGCGCGCCGCGATGCCCGCCGTTACTCGCGGCAAGCGCGCATTGAGGCTCGCCGACGCCCTCGCGGCGAGCGCTTTGATTCATGGGAGCTTCTTGATCATGCTCGTTCGTTCTCATCATGCACACTCCACAGCGAAGCAACGCGCGGGCCGGTCGGGCACCGGCCCGCGCGTGATCGCCTCAGTTCCCGAACAGCCCTTCAAGCAGGGCACTCATCGTCTGGAAGTCAAGCCCGGAGAGCCATTCGACGAACTCTTCCACGCTCTCGAACCCGAACGACTCCGCCGCATCCTGCGGGGTGATGCCCTCAGAGGTGCTCCCGCCCCCGGACATCATCGAACTCTCGCCCGGCGGGCACTCGCCCCAGTATCCGAGCAGTTCGCCCAGGTCGTCACCATCCACGATCCCGTCGCAGTCGAAGTCCGCGATGCTGTAGCCGCCGCCGGTCCCCCACAATCCAAGCAGCGTGCCCATGTCGTCGCCGTCGACCTCGCCGTCACTGTTGAAGTCCGGCGGGCAAGTGGAGGACAATGCGAACTCGTACGCGCCCATCTCGACCACGCAGATGAGCCGATCGACCGGCGCATCGATCGGGCCCAGCGCCCATGGAACGAACTCGGTCTCATTGTCATCCTCGTCCAGATCCGTCCGGTCCACCGCCCTGAGCCCATCGCTGCTCTGGCTGATCAGCGGCGAACTCCACGACAGCCGGTAGTCGCCCTTCGGTGCGTCCACGAACTCGGGATCATCATCGACATTGCCGTCGCCCAGGGGGGTCGTCGGGAGGTCCTCCACGCAGGAGTAGTCGATCACGAGCGCGCCGAACTCCGAATGCACCTGCGCATCGAAGCCTCCGTCGGAGTCGGTGTTCAGCACGATCACCGAGTTCGCCACGGTCAGATC
>Ga0268299_1000718_pt1 | contig 87440 bp, 53 predicted proteins | sample NOBtaG_FD_193484 | JGI IMG/M metagenome (GOLD analysis project Ga0268299, IMG submission 193484) | Activated sludge microbial communities from bioreactor in Nijmegen, Gelderland, Netherland - NOB reactor | ecosystem: Engineered > Bioreactor > Aerobic > Activated sludge | place: Netherlands... | reverse complement strand
AAGTTCATTTTCATGCGTAGAAGATTTTGAGTGTGAAACAATGCTGCCAAATGTAGCGCCCTTCCAGGATTGAATCAAACGAAATATTGGACGAATGTATGAATGCGGCACAATTCGTGGCAGGCGTGTACTCTGGCCGAGTAAACGGAGTCTATATTATGCTGCATGGCAAAAATGAAAACGCGGATTACACAGATTATAAAAATTCGTTGGAATCTGCTCAAATCTGCGTCATCCGCGCTGCTATTGTTGTCGCGCTGGGCGCTCGCCACGTTCGGGAGACTGCTCCGCCGCCAAATCCAAAATCATAATCTTCTGCCAAATCTTTCCGGCAAGCCCCTGTGTGAGCGACTCCATGTCGTTCACGGCATTGAGCACCACGGGATCGTCCATGTTCTGGGCAAAGAGCGCGGCGATCTTGCTGTCGAGCGCCAGCATCTCGGCGCAGTAGTCGAGGTAGCGCACCAGCTCGTAGCGGCTGAGCATGCGCTTGGGCGACGAGTCGGTATCCTGAAACCGGGCGAGCAACTGCGCCGGGTCCTTGGTCAACTGGTGCATGTCCACCACGTGCGCGATGGAGCGCAGGCGGTGCAGGGCCTGGAGTGCAGAGAAGCGTTTGATGCGCATTTCCAGGCTGGTCAGGAAAAACAGTGCGAGGCCCAGCAGGATCAGTTCGTTGATGCCCGATTCCGTTGCCTGGAGCACTTCAGCGATATTGTCGGTGTCAATGGAAAACTTTTGAACCACCACAATAGCGGCACCGACGGCCACAAACAGCAGTAGTCCGGCAGCAAGAATGATGACAATACGAACCGGCCAGATCGGCGGGCCGAGCCGGCGGGCCAGGTGTTCGGATTTAGAGGCCAGATGCCGAAACTCCTTGCACACCTGCAACAAGCCCGATTCTGGGAAGCGCTCGGCGATGCGGCGCTCCAGTTGCCGGATAGTTTGCAAGATGCTCTCCGGGTTGAGGTTCGTGTACCTGTCTTCGCTTGCGGTATTGTCCAATCTCGGGAAGAGCCAATGCAGCCAGTTCATGTGCGAATCGCTTGGGTGAAAACCATTTTTAGTTTTTTTTACATGCGGTACTTGACTTCCTCTACCGGCGCGCGGGCACTTTCCAGGTCATAGCCCCCTACCACCGCCCGTTGGCCGCGCTCGCGTTGGAACAGCGGGCAGTTGGCCGGGTCGTCGAACCAGCCCAGGAGGGCTTCCACGCTGATGTCCGGCGCTGTTTTTTCGCCGGTGGCGTACGCTTCGAGGTCGTCCACGTGGAGCAAATCCGCACCGATGTATTGGCCCAACTGGTAGTAGGCCTCCCACTGCACGGGGTCGAAAAACTGGTCACTGGTGGATTCGTGTGGGAACGCCGGGTGGTAAATCTTGTATTTGTAGGTGCCGTAGCGCAGGGTGTCTGCGGGGTCGAGTGCAGGTTTGCCGAAAGGCGCCGTCACGGACGATTTGACGTACACGAACGTGCCGATCTTGATGGGTTCCCGGAGGTTGACCGTCTCGGTACGCCCGGACGGTGTGTCGGGGTCGGGCACCACGCGATCTTCCCACCACTGCAGGATATCGGCCACGGCGTAGCGTTGTTTGGAGTACACCGAGGAGGGGCGGGGGCGGATCAGGTCTTCCGGCTGCTGGTCGTCGCGGAACCGGATTTCGATACCCAGTTCGTTTCGGGCACGCAACAGGAAGTTGTTCAGATCGTCGAACTGGTAGACGGCATCGCCGCCGGCATCCACCGAAATGATGAGTCGGCAGCCGCGGCGCAGGAGTTCGTACGCGCCGAGGTTTTCGATGTGGCCGCCGTCGGAAATATTGATCATCCGGTTGTTGGAGCCGATACGCCCCAGCAGTTCGCGGAAAAAATAGATCGGCCACCAAATCATGGCGTAGGGCTTTTTCAGCACCAGCGGATTTGATACCCAGTAGCCCAGCCGGGCATTGAACAGGGTAACCAAGGCACTGCGCAGCGGGCTGGAATACATGCCCATGCCGGGATTTACGGCGGCGGCAGAAATAGTGACGGCTGCCGGCAGCGTCATGCTGCGGTAATCGTCAAAATGGCTGGTCGGCACATATCCGGTAAGTTTGGAGCCGCAGAAAAGCGGGCTGAGCAGGAAGTAGTCGCTCGCTTTGGTGCCCATGAACTTCGCGTCACCGCCGGGGTTTTGCAGGTTCAGGCAGGTATTGATGATCGGATAGGGCGCCTGGAATTTTTTAGGGTCAACGTCATGCGCATCGAACATCGCGTTCAAGGGGATATTCTTCGACTTGCCCGCAAACCGCAAGTACATGTCGGACAATTGTTTTCGGTAAAAGCGGTGAAAACTGATGGCGTTGGGGTTCACGTAAAACCCGAGCACGATCAGGGTGAGCATTTTGAGCAGCGCGTCGAGCGGCTCATCCGATTGGCTCGTGCCGCCCAAAGCCGCTATTTGCGCCCAGACGAACAACAGGATAAATGCGGCGGCCAGCGCCGTTTCGATGCGGTTGAACAGTTTGGAAATACCAAGGTGGTAGTTCAGGTACACATTGGTGATGAAATGCACCGTGAAAATCCCGGCGGCCACGTACATCAGCAACGTCGTCAATTCCGAAGCCACTTCCACTGTATTCAACAACGGGTTCTCGTTGAACAACGCGGTAAACAAGCTGTACGCATAGTACAAAATACCGCCTACGATGAGCGGATTGACGAGGCTCATGCACCAGCTGACCACAAAGGCCACAACCAGCAGGAACGTGCTGCCTGTTTTCCAAAACCCTTGTCCGGGGGTCATGTACTCGCCGTGCTGGCGCATGACATCCACGTGCTCCTCCGAAAAAAGCGTATCCATGTTGCCCGCTTCCTTGGTCGTGGCTTGCACGTAGGCATGGGTGTAGCCCCCGCCCGACACGGAGCTCAGGTAGTCGGCCCGTTTCAGAACACCGAAACGGTGCAGGGTTTTCAAAAAACCCAGGTTGATGGTGGCCGACCGGATGCCCCCACCCGACAACGCAATGCCGAACCAGTTTTCCTGCTCCGGGCTACCGTGCTCAATGCCCAGTTTTTGGCGCCGCACCCGCAGGTGCTCTTTTTCCCGCTGAATAACTTCTCGGAATGTGATCATGGTGAAAGCAAGGTTACTGGTTTGGAGGTTTCTGGTTTGAAGGTTTCTGGTTTGAAGGTTTCTGGGTGGGTTATTTTCCGCCCACGGGTTTACACGTGGGAGTGTTGGGTCAGGTTATTTTCCGCCCACGGGTTTACACGTGGGTTTCGGGGTGGAGGGCGAAAATAGGGCTTTGGTCAAATGTTTTTGTAGAATGGCTTCTTGGCGTACATTTAACCGCACTTTTGTTTTTCATTCAACACGAAAAACACTGGTAACCCGTGGGCGAAAAATAACCTGACCCAACACTCCCACGGGTAAACCTATGGGCGGAAAATAACCAAACCCGAAACCTCGAAACCCGAAACCTTCTAACCTTCTAACCTTCTAACCCGAAACCTTAAAATGCAGGTAGTAGTTTTTGGCAAACAGTCTAAGGATCGGGATTTGCCCTATATCCAATCGTTGTTCGACGCGCTCCATGGGGCGGGGATCACGACGTATGTATTTACGCCCTATTTGCTGGATCTGCAGGACAAGATTCAGTTCCGCGGGCCGCATGGTGCCTTCGACGGCTACCGGGATTTTTCGGTGCACCGGATTGATTGTGTGATCGTGCTGGGCGGCGACGGCACCATGCTGTATGCTGTGACCGTGGTGCGGGACTCCGGCGTGCCCATGCTCGGTATCAACTTGGGACGGCTCGGATTCTTGGCCAGCATCGAAAAACATCTCATTGAAGAGGCGGTACAAAAATTGGTGCAGGGGCACTACACTATCGCCGAGAGGTCCATGCTGTACCTCGAAAGCGTGCCGTCGTTGTTCGGCGATATCCCTTTCGCGCTCAACGACTGCACCCTGCTCAAGCGCGACACCTCCTCCATGATCACGATCCACACCTTCCTCAACGGCGACTACCTGAACTCCTACTGGGCCGACGGCATCGTGATCTCCACGCCCACCGGCAGCACGGCCTATTCGCTCAGTTGTGGCGGCCCCATCGTGTTGCCCAATTCGGGCAACTTCGTCATCACGCCCGTGGCGCCGCACAACCTCAACCTCCGCCCTATCGTGCTGTCCGACCAGTCGGTCATTTCCTTCGAAATCGAAGGCCGTGCCGACAATTTCATTTGCACCCTCGATTCCCGCTTCGAACTCATTACGGCCCTGCACCAGTTGGCTGTCCGGCGCAACGATTTCACCGTAAAACTGGTGCAACTGCAGGACAGTTCTTTCCTGCATACCCTGCGGGAAAAACTGACCTGGGGGGCGGACCTAAGAAACTAATCGTCCCCGTATCCAGACTTTCCAGGTTTTGTACACTCGCGTGTTGAATACGCATAATTCAAAACCCAAGACCCCGAAGGGGTCGTATGTTTATAGATGGAGAATGACACGAGTGCCAACCCTGAAGGGGTTGTATGTCAGAACGTTAGTTGAACATAAAACCCCTTCGGGGTTCTCGAACACGCCATCATCCAAGGCTATAAACATATAGCCCTTTCAGGGCTTAGTGTGAGAATTATGCGTATTCAACACGCGAGTGTAGAAAACCTGGAAAGTCTACGATTCACTCCCCGAAAACGCCGACTCACCGCTTTTTGCTTTTGTCCGCCGCCCAATACCCGCAGGTTTGCACCGTCATTTTTTTCAAAACAAACAAAATTGGCGATGAAAGCAAACCTGTCCTTCCTCTTGTTTCTGATCCCCTTTTTCCTGAGTGCCCAAACCCAAACCATTCGCGGTACTGTGCGCGACCAGCAGGCCGAAACCCCGCTCATCGGCGCTACCGTGCAACTGCTGTCCGCCGCCGGAGAAACGCTGCAAGGCGCCATGACCGATGCCGAGGGGCGGTTTTCCGTGCAAAACGTACCCGTGGGCCGGCAGGTGTTGCGGGTCACCTACCTCGGCTACGAGCCGCAGACGGTGCCAAACATTCTGGTAACCGCCGGCAAAGAGGTGCTGCTCACGCTCAGTCTCCAGGAATCCTTTTCCACGCTCGGCGAGGTGGTCATCAACGGCAACGCCGACAAGGACCGCCCGGTGAACGACTTGGCCACCATCAGCGCCCGGCAGTTCGACACCGAGCAGGTGCTGCGCTATTCCGGGGGTCGCAACGACGTGGCCAAACTCGTGGCCAACTTCGCCGGCGTGGCCGCCAACAACGACGCCCGCAACGACATCATCATCCGCGGCAACTCGCCCACCGGCGTACTCTGGCGCCTCGAAGGCATCCCGATGCCCAACCCCAACCACTTCAGCACCCTCGGCACCACGGGCGGCCCCGTGTCGGCGCTCAACCCGAACATGATCGGCACCTCCGACTTTCTCACCGGCGCCTTCCCCGCCGAGTACGGCAACGCCTTAGCTGGTGTGTTCGACATCAACCTGCGCACCGGCAACCGCGACCGCTACGAGTTCACCGGCCAGATCGGCGCGTTTTCCGGCATGGAGGTTTTGGCCGAAGGCCCCTTGAACCGCAAGGGAAACGGTTCCTTCGCGGTAGCCTACCGCCAGTCGTTCGTGGAAATTGCCTCAGCCGCCGGCCTGAACGTGGGCACAGCCGCCACGCCGAGGTACAAAGACCTGACCTTCAACGCAGATTTCGGCAACACCAAACTGGGGCGATTTTCCTTGTTCGGCATCGGCGGGCAGAGTTCCATTGACTTCCTCGCCGCCGAAATAGACACGACCGACCTGTTTGCCAACCCCGACGAAAACGCATACGTCACGTCCAAATTCGGCGTGCTGGGGCTCAAACACAGCCTGCTACTGAACGACCACTCCTACGTGCGCACAGTGGCCTCGGTGTCGTACTCCGGCAATACCTACGAATCCGACGACCTGCTGCTCGACGATGCCGGGCCCTTTCGCACCAACGAGGTGGCCGACCATCAGGTGACCTACCGGCTTTCCTCGTATTTCAACACAAAAGTCAACAACCGCCTTACCCTGCGCACCGGTGTGCTGGCCCAGGTGTTCGCCCTCGACTCCCGCGCCGACACCCGCAACCGCACGCCCGACCTCGACGGCGACGGCAAACCCGACTGGTGGACGCAGCGCGACTACGACGGTGCCTTTGCCCAACTCGAAGCCTATGGCCAAGCCCAATACCGCCTGAGCGAAAGCCTGACCCTGAATGGCGGACTGCGCAGCTTGTATTTCGACCAAACCGACGACCTCGCCCTGGAACCCCGCGCCGCGATCAACTGGCAGCCGGCCGCCAAAAGCACCATCAGCCTCGGCTACGGCATGCACCACCAGACGCAACCCCTGCCTGTGTTCCTGTTCCGCGACCAACTTCCCGACGGCAGCACCGTGCCCACCAACGCCAATTTGGGGTTCACCCGCAACCAGCACCTCGTGCTCGGCTACGATTTCAAACCCGCCCCCAACTGGCGCCTGAAAGCCGAGGTTTACCATCAGTGGCTGAGCAACGTACCCGTGGATGCCTATCCGTCCAGTTTTTCGATCCTGAACACGGGCGCAGATTTCATTTTCCCGGAACGCGGCGCTCTGGTGAACACCGGCACCGGCACAAACGCAGGCGTGGAACTGACGGTAGAGAAGTTTTTCAGCCGGGGCTGGTATGGCCTGTTCACGCTCAGCCTGTTTGATTCCAAATACAAAGGCGCCGACGGGGTGGAGCGCAGCACGGCCTTCAACGGCCAATATGTGGTGAATGCGCTGGCGGGTCGCGAGTTTCCGCTGGGCAGCAGTGGCCGCCGTTTCCTCACCCTCGACACCAAACTGACCGCCGCCGGCGGACGCCCCTACACGCCCGTCAACCTCGACGCCAGCCGGGCCGCCGGCAAAGAGGTGCTGTACGAAGACCAGGCCTTCAGCCAACGCCTCGACAACTACTTCCGCTGGGATGTGAAAATCGGCTTCCGGCTCAACAGCGCCAAACGCAAACTCTCGCAAACCTTTTTCCTCGACTTCCAGAACGTGACCAACAACAAGAATATCTTTGCCATGCGCTACAACACCGTGCGCCAGGAAGTAGGCCGCGTGGATCAGATCGGCTTCTTCCCGGACATTCTGTACCGCATTGAGTTTTGAGTTTCGAGTGTTGAGTTTTGAGTTAGGCATACCCAGTACTTCAACTCGAAACTCGAACTCAAAACTCAAAACTCTAAACTCAAAACTGCAACATGCGCAAGTGCTTCAAAGACGTCACAGGGTTCGACGACCGGATGGTACTCCTCATCGGGTTGCCCTTGTCCAGCATGCTCATCTCGTTGCTGTTGTTCAGCGACCAGTATGTGGCGGGCAACTGGCGTTTTTTGAGCGTGTGCATCCCCATGTCATTCGCATACACAGGGGCATTTTGGGCGGTGTTGCGCTGGACATACTACCGGGTAAAATGGCGCTATCCGGCCATGAGCGACATCGGCAAGCGCCTGTTCTGGATGTTGCTGGCGTTCTTTGTCGTGTATGTGGTGATCAATTTTGTGCTGGGCACGTTGTTTTCGTTGATGGGCCTGGCGCATGGGCAAGAGCCGGCAACAGTGGTGAAATTTATCTCGGCCTTGCTGGTGTCGGTACTCGTGATCGCCACCTACGAGGTGCTGTCGTTTTATCTGCAATTGCAGCGTGCCGTGGCTGAAAAGGCCGAACTGGAGCGCCGCAACGTGGAGTCGCAACTCGAAGGCTTGCGCAACCAGGTGAACCCGCATTTCCTGTTCAACAGCCTGAACACCCTCGTGTACCTCATTCCGGAAGAGCCGGAAAAAGCCGTGCGTTTTGTGCAGCAGCTGAGCAAGGTGTACCGCTATGTGCTGGAAAGTCGCGACGCCCGTATCATTCCCTTGCAGGAAGAACTGGATTTCCTGAACAGCTATGTGTTCCTGCTCAAGGAGCGTTTCGGAGAAAACCTGCACGTACACCTGCGCGACCTGAACGGTCATTCGGACGACGGCATCGTGCCGCTCACGCTCCAGATGTTGTTTGAAAACGCGATCAAACACAACGTGCTGTCCACCGAAAAACCGCTGACCATCGAGTTGTTTGCCGAAAATGGCCACCTCGTGGTGCGCAACAATTTGCAAAAGAAAAATCAAGTGCTGGATTCGACGGGCGTGGGCCTCGAAAATATACGCACCCGCTACCGGATGCTGACCGACCGGGAGGTGGAAACCATCGTGTCGAGGGAATTTTTTACCGTGTTGTTGCCAATGATATGAAAATCCTGCTCATCGAAGACGAACTTCCCGCCGCCCGCCAACTAACCCGCCTGATTCAGGCGCACCTGCCCGGCGGCACCATTCTCGAAACGCTTGACAGCGTGGAGGGCGCCGTGCGCTGGTTCCGGGCATTCCCCGCGCCCGATCTGGTATTCATGGACATCCAGATCGCCGATGGCCTCAGCCTCGACATTTTCCGGCAGGTGGACGTGTCGGCACCGGTGGTGTTCACCACCGCCTACGACCAGTACGCCGTGCAGGCGTTCAAGGTGAACGCGGTGGACTACCTGCTCAAGCCCGTGGATCCCGACGATTTTCAGAAAGCCATACAGCGCGTACACGAACGCCGGGCTTCCGGTGCGCCGGTGTTCGACTTTCAGGCCCTGGCCGCGCATTTTCGCCCGCCGGCGTACAAGGATCGGTTCCTCGTCAAGTCCGGCCAACACCTGACGTACATCGCCGTGTCGGACATCGCCTTTTTCCGTTCGTCCGACGGGCTCACCCAGGCGCACCTGTTTTCCGGAAAAAAATACTTCGTGGACCACACCCTCGACGAACTCGACGGCCTGCTCGATCCGGGCCGGTTCTTTCGCGCGGGCCGAGCCGTGGCGCTCAACCTCCAAGCCATTCGCAAAATACACCCGCACCTGAACGGCCGGCTCAAAGTGGAAACCGAACCGGCAGTGCCGGAGGAGGTGTTCGTGAGCCGCGACCGGGCTGGAGCGTTCAAGACGTGGTTGGGCGGGTAGGGATTTCACAACCCCAACTCCGCCCCATCAGCCCCATCCTCCCCGCTCCGGATCGTGAATCCCTTGCGCTCGAACAGCCGTCGTATGGCGTTGTTGATTTTTCAACTGTGAAAATACATTGCGTTATTGCCTAACTTTGCACGCAACCAAACCTTAGGAGTATACACCTTCGCATGGAAATCCCTGAAAGAAAAAATCCAACAGAACGAGCCGAAGAACTGCGGATAAATATCCGAGCCTTACCACCCTACCACCAATTGGCCTTCGGGGTAATGCTCAGCGAGCGATTTTTGCCAAACTACTTTGCCTTTCACCTGATCGAGCAATGGGGCAACCCAATGGTTTTGCTCAACGGTATTGACTTGCTCAAAGACATCGTCGCCCAAAAACAACACGACCAGGAAGAAGTACAGATCATTGACGATCTCATCGAAAACGTAACCCCCGATATGGACGACTTCGGGGGCAATACGCTGGCTTCGCTGGCGCTGGATGTATCGAGCATGCTGTACGAGTGCTTTGCATTTGTCCGAACCCAAGACTCGAAACACATCGAGGCCTGCTCCGCTATCGCTTTCGACTCTCTCGGCCTGTACGTTCAGAAGCGCGACAAATACCCGCATGATCTTTCCCCGGAAGCGCTTGAGGTGCGACTGGCCCAAGAGCCACTGATCCTCCGCGAGGTGGAGTTTCAAGTAAATCTGCTTCAGGATTTGGCGAAACAGGCTAAAATAAACCATGCTCTGTACATTACCCAGGCCCTCGCGGCGCCTGATTTGAAATTTCGGGAAATGGTAGGGATGGAAGAGTGAGCCCCCCTCACAACCCCAACTCCGCCCCATCCGCCCCATCCTCCCCGCTCCGGATCGCGAATCCCTTGCGCTCGAACAGCCGCCGCATGGCGCCGTTGGTTTTCAGGAACGTGGCCGTGATGGTCCGGTAGCCCTGCGCCCGGGCGATCTCGATGATGTAGTCGGTGAGCAGGCTGCCGATGCCTTTGCCGTGCCAGTTGTCGGCCACGAGGATGGCGTATTCGCAGGTGTCCCGCCAGGCATCGCCCACGATGCGCACCACCCCGATGATTTGCGGCTTGCCGCCCTCTTCGATGACGGCCACGATGGCCATTTCCCGGTCGTAGTCTATTTGCGTAAATCGCGCCAGCATCTTGTGATCTATGCCGGGCGTGAAGCCGAAAAAGCGGAAGTACAGGCTCTCGCGGGAGGTTTTCTCCACTAATTCGGCTTCCAGCGGCTCGTCTTCGGGGCGGATGGGGCGCAACAGGATTTTTTGCCCGGTTTTGTGTTGCACGGTTTTGATCCACTGCGTGGGGTAGGGCTGGATACTGAGGTGCTCGTAAGGGTCGCGCTGCAGGCTGGGCGAGGACTCGAGCGTGACTGCTGCGTCGAGCGCGACGCCGCCCTCAGCGCTCATGGCAAAGGGATTGATGTCAATTTCGCTGATTTCGGGAAAGTCCATGAGCAGGTACGCAAAGCGCACGAGCACATTTTGCAACTGCTCAATAGGCACAGCGGGCAGGTGGCGGAAGCCGTGCAGCAACCGCGCGATGCGAGTGCCCTCCACGAGGTGGCGGGCAAGAGCGAGGTTGAGCGGCGGCAGACCGATGGCGCGATCCTGCCAGATTTCGGTGGCTACCCCGCCGAGACCAAACACGACTACGGGGCCAAACGTGGGGTCTTTCACCGCGCCGATGAGCAGCTCGTGTTGGGTGTCCACCATTTTTTCGATGGTCACGCCGGAAATGCGCGCATCGGGGCGTTTTTTGCGCACATTTTCCATCAAAAACCGGAACACCTGCCGGGTGCCGAACTCCGTCTCGATGCCCAGGCGCACGCCGTGTACGTCGGATTTGTGCCAAATATCCGGCGACTCGATCTTGACCGCCACCGCACACCCGAGACTGCGGGCAATGGCGGCGGCTTCGTCCTCGGTTTTGGCCAAATAGGTCGCGTTCACCGGGATGCCGTAGCAGGCCAGGAGGCGTTTGGCCTCGGCTTCCTCGAAGTGGATACGGCCCGATTTGCGCACAATGTCCACCACCACGCGCGCGCCCGTGCGGTTGATGTCCGACAGTTCGATGGGCAGGTCGGGCGGGGTTTCGTACAGCAGGTTGAGGTTTTCGCGGTAGCGGACGTTGTGCATGAAGGTGACCACCGCACGCTCCGGAAACGGGTACCAGGGCACCTTGCCCGCTTCGAGAATGGCACGCCCGGTTCGAACGGTTTGCAGGCCCATCCAACTGGCATACACGGGCTTGCCGTGCACGGCTTTCGACTCGGCCACCACGGCATGGGCGACCGCCTCGGCGTCGGTCACGCTCTGGGCAGTGAGGATGACCAGCACGGCGTCCACACCGGGGTCTATAAGGCAGGCGTGCAGGGCGGTGCGGAACTGCTCCACCGTGCCGTCGCCGAGAATATCCACGGGATTGCCTTTGCTCCAGAAGGAAGGCAGCACCTTGTCAAGCGCAGCCAGTGTCTCGGGGGAAAAGGTGGCCAGTGTGCCGCCGCGCAGTTCGAGCGCATCGGTAGCGAGAATAGCCGGGCCGCCGGCGTTGGTCACGATGGCGAGGCGGTTTCCGGCGGGCAGGGGCTGGGTGGCGAGCGCCTGGGTGCAGTCGAACAGTTGCTGGATCGTCTGCACGCGGATGATACCCGCCCGCCGGAAGGCCGCATCGTACACGGCATCGTTGCCGGCCATAGCGCCCGTGTGCGAGAGCGCGGCCCGCGCGCCCTGCTGGCTGGCCCCGGCCTTGAGCACCACGATGGGTTTGGTGCGGGCAAAGGCGCGGGCGGCGCTCATAAACCGCCGCGCGTCGGTCAGGCTTTCCATGTAAATCAGGATACAGGCCGTGCGGCTGTCGGAGCCGAAATAGTCAATCAGGTGGTCGAAACCGATGTCGGCCATGCCGCCGATGGAAACGAAGTGGCTGAGGCCCACGTTTTTGTCGGCGGCCCAGTCGAGCACGGCGGAACCCATGGCCCCGCTCTGGGAAATGAATGCCACGCGTCCCGCCGGCGGCATGGTGGGCGCGAAAGTGGCATTCAGCCCGATAGCCGGCGTGAGCAGGCCGAGGCAATTGGGACCGATGAGCCGCACGCCGTTAGCGGAAGCCTGCGCTTTCAGGTCGCGGAGCAGTTGCTCCCCTTCCGGGCCGGCTTCCTTGAAACCCGCCGACAGCACCACGGCGCACTCGGCTCCGGCTTTTTTGCAGTCGGCCATCAGCGGCGGAATGAGCGCTGCGGGCAGGGCGAACACCACGAGGTCGGGGCGTTCAGGCAAGTTGGAAAGGCGGGCATAGCATTTTTTGCCCTGCACGGATTTGTACTTCGGATTCACGGGGTACACCGCCCCCTCGAAGCCGCCCGAGAGCAGGTTGCGCAGTACGGCGTGGCCGATTTTTTCCGCTTTGTCCGTGGCGCCGACGACGGCGACGGAGCGGGGGTAGAAAAACTTATCGAGGGTTTGTTTCATTTAACTGGATCGGGGGTATGGAGTTTTTCAAAAACGCAAACGGCAAGTTTGGCAAACGCCGGTAGTTTCCGGTTGACAGAGGCCTTCACCGATGCGCCACTGCCTGCACGGATGAAGTTGGCAATGTCGTCATAAGACCAGCCCAAGGTGTTTTTCATGGCTTTGAAACGGTGTTGCCACTCCTTCTCCGAACAATCCAGAAACTTCTCTTGGATGAATGCAAAAATTTCTTCGGGATAAGCGTCCCGCTGAGTTAGTTCCACAAAACGCAAACGGATGTCTGCGTCTGTAGCAAACGGGTTTTCACTTTTCACATCATGCCTGATCTTTTTGGTCACGAAGTCGAAACCGCTTTTGAAAAACTCGGCTTTTTTTTCGTCCGGCAAGCGGGAATACCAATCGGCATAAGCAAAGTCGGCCAGTTCAGAGGCTTCGATATTTTCTTTAGAAAAGTCCATAACGGGAGAGGGATAAACGGTTGCACCAAGTATCAAGATATGCCTTGTTGACGGTCACTTCTCGCAAAAGAAATTTGATGTCATCCAGCTGTTTGGCGCTTTGGGAAAGTGCGTACCACCGAAGTTTGGAGATAATCAAGTCTTCCGGGGCAGAAATAAAACACTCGATATCCATGAACGTCACTTTGTGCCTTCGCTCGAATGCCGTCCAGTTGTAATCGCTGCCCTGGTAAAGCATCATATCGTATTTGATGCCCGTATCGAAGTCCGTGAAATTAAAGAGTACACCGTGCTTGGCACTCTCTTGAAATTGCTCCAAAAAGGGAAGCCAGTTCGGGAAATGCCGGATGACTTTTTCAATGTGATGCGGGTAGATTTGAAGCACACAGTCAATGTCTGCCGTAAATCGAAACCGGTTGTAGTAACTCATAGCAAAGCCCCCTACGATCATGTAGGGGATATCTTCTTGCTCGAAAACAGCGACAATTTTTTTTAGGCCCTGCTCAAAATTCATGGCCCAAAGATAACAAATGTTATCCCTTGGAATTTGTGTAGCACACAAATTTATTTTCTCGATTCTTCTGTCCGTTTCGGCACTGGGTCGTACCCAAACCCGCCCCAGGGGTGGCAACGTAGTATGCGCCGAATAGCCAGCCAACTGCCTTTGAAAATGCCCCATTCCTCAATGGCTTCCACGGCGTAGTGTGAGCAGGTGGGCTTGAACCGACACTTGCTTGGCCCCAGCAGGGGCGACAATGTGACCTGGTATAGCCGGATGGGCAGGACGAATATTTTCCGGATGATTTTTTTCACAGCCCAAAGGTAGCAAAGCGCCTACTTTCGCGGCAGAATGGTTATTGCAGCCGTTCAAAAGTCGGTTATGAAAATAGCACTCGCGCAAGTAGACTACCACATCGGCAATTTCGAAGACAACCTGCGGAAAATGCTCCAGGCCGTGGAGCAGGCCAAAACCCTGGGCGCCGACCTCGTGTGCTTCGGCGAACTGGCCGTGTGCGGCTACCCCCCCCGCGACTTCCTGGAATTCAATGACTTCATCCGCCGCAGCCAGGCGTCGGTGGACGCGCTTCGAGCAGCCAGCATGAACATCGGAATCGTCGTAGGCGCCCCCACGCCCAACCCGGTGGTGGAGGGCAAAGACCTGCACAACTCGGCGTACTTGCTTTTCAACGGGGAAATCCTCGGCGTACAACACAAGGCCCTGCTGCCCACCTACGACATCTTCGACGAGTACCGCTACTTCGAGCCGGGCCGGGAGTTTCGGACGGTGGCGTTCAAGGGTAAAAAAATTGCCCTCAGCGTGTGCGAGGACATCTGGAACGTGGGCAATGAAAACCCGCTGTACACCATTTGCCCGCTCGACGAGATGATGCACGAACACCCCGACCTCATCCTCAACCTTTCGGCCTCGCCGTTCAGTTATTCCCAGGCGGCGGAGCGCATTCACGTGGTGCGTTCCAACGTACAGCGCTACCACACACCGATGTTTTACACCAACCACGTGGGCGCCCAAACGGACATCATTTTCGACGGCGGCAGCCTCGTGGTGTCGCCCGACGGGATGGTTTTTGACGAAATGCCCTACTTCGAGGAATGCCTGCGGGTGTACGATCTGGAAGAGGTCCGGGCAGGCGGTCGCTCGAACGAGCAGCCCAAGGACAAAATCAAACTCATCCACGACGCGCTGGTGGTCGGCATCCGCGATTACTTCCGAAAACTCGGCTTCAAACACGCCATTCTTGGCCTCTCCGGCGGTATTGACTCGGCAGTCACTTGCGTGCTGGCGGTGGAAGCCCTCGGCGCCGAAAACGTGCGCGTACTGCTCCTGCCCAGCCAGTTCAGCAGCGACCATTCGGTGGACGATGCCCGCCAATTAGCCGAAACCCTCGGCATTCAGTACGACATCCTGCCTATCCGGCCCGTGTTCGAGGCGTTCGAGTCGGCTTTGCAGCGGCAGTTTGTCGGACAGCCGTTCAATGTCACGGAGGAAAACATTCAGGCCCGCATCCGCGGCACGCTACTCATGGCCATGAGCAACAAGTTCGGCCACATCCTGCTCAACACCACCAACAAAAGCGAAATGGCCGTCGGCTACGGCACACTCTACGGCGACATGTGCGGCGGTATTTCCGTGCTCGGCGACGTGTACAAAACCGAGGTGTACGCCCTGGCTCGATACCTGAACACCTTACCAATCACGTCTCCCCTCCCCTTGGGGGGAGGGGTTGGGGGAGGGGCCATACCCAAAAACTCCATCGAAAAACCGCCCAGCGCCGAACTGCGTCCCAACCAGAAGGACTCGGACAGCCTGCCCGACTACGACATCCTCGACCGGGTGCTGTACCAGTACATCGAGTGCCGGCAAGGCCCGCGCGAACTGGTGCAAATGGGTTTCGACGAGGCCCTCGTGGCGCGGGTGCTGCGCTTAGTGAACATCAACGAGTTCAAACGCGAGCAGGCGGCGCCGGTGCTGCGCGTGAGTCGGAAGGGTTTCGGTATGGGGCGGCGCATGCCGATTGTCGGGAAGTACTTGTCTTGAGTTGGACGCTGCCGTTAAAAACCATACTTTTGAAAAAAATTTGAACAAGCATGATTAGCGTTAGCGCCATTTTTGACGGTACACATTTAAAATTATCCAAGCCCTTGGCCATTAAAAAGCCGCAGCGGGTCATCGTAGTATTTCTGGATTATCCGGACGATGAGGATGAAGAAGCGCCACTCGCAGCCAAAGACTTGCATGCCTTGCTTGCTCAAAACGCTGCATTTAATTTTCTGTCTGAAGAGGAAGAAGACATCTATACTGACGAAGACCTGAAAGTGAAATATTGACCAAAATAACCTGTTGCTCCATGAAAAGAGGCACCATTGTTCTCACCAAATTCCCGTTTACCGACCTGAGTTCAGCCAAACGCCGGCCTGCAATTATCCTCACAAAAGTTGAACTGAATGATCCTGATGTTATCGTTGCCTTCATTTCATCTGTTCTTCCTGCAGAACCTTCTCCAGTTGACTTTGTACTCCGGGAAACAGACCCCGATTTTTCAGAAACTGGTCTGAAAAAATCTTCTGTTTTTAAAATGGATAAACTGGCAACACTTGACAAGGCAATTTTTACTGGGGAAATGGGTCAGGTTTCCGGAGCAGTTTTTGACAAATTAAGAGCCAAACTGCGGATCGCGTTAGACTTGTAAAACCAACGCTGGAATTTTGAAACTCACACTCCTCGGTACCGGAACCTCCCAGGGCGTGCCCGTCATCGGGTGCGATTGCCGGGTATGCATGTCTGCCGACCAGCGCGACCAACGCTTGCGCAGCTCCGCGCTGTTCGAGCACAATGGCGTCAATATTCTCGTGGATGCCGGCCCCGATTTGCGCCAGCAGATGCTCCGTGCCCGGGTACACCACCTCGATGCCATCCTGCTCACCCACGAGCACAACGACCACGTCATCGGCCTCGACGACGTGCGCCCGTTCAACTTTCGCTCCGGCCATCCGGTATCGGTGTACGCCCAAGCCCGCGTGGTCACTGATGTGCGCTTGCGGTTCGCGTATGTGTTCGGCGAACCCATCCCCGGCCTGCCCCGTATCGAACTGCACACCATTGACGAACATTCCCGCCTGCAAATAAAAGGCGTCACAGTACAGGCCATTGGCATCCGGCACGGGCGGCTGCCGATCCTCGGTTTCCGCTTCGGCGACCTGAGTTATCTGACCGATGTGAAAACGCTCGTTCCGGAAGAATTGGCCAAGGTGGCCGGCACGCGCTTCCTCGTGCTCAATGCCCTGCACCACCGCCCGCATCCTACGCACTTGACCCTCGAAGAAGCCCTGGAACTGATCGCCCGCATCGCTCCGGAGCGCGCCTGGCTCACGCACATCAGCCACGAAATGGGCCTCGCGGCCGAGCTGCAGCCGCTGCTGCCGCCCAATGTATCGCTGGCCTGCGACGGACTGGAAATCGAATTCTGATGGATGCGATTTTCCGAGTTTTCACCCTTTGGCGCTACCGCGTGTCTGCGGCGGCGCATCTGTTTTTTTTGTTTGCGCGGGCAGAGCGGTTTTTCAGGGCAGCGTCACCCCCCCCCCCGGCTCCTCCCCCAACGGGGAGGGGTGACATAGCAAACACCGTAGAGCGTGGTGTGTATTCCTCTACGTCACCCCTCCCCTTTGGGGGAGGGGCCGGGGGTGGGGGTGACATAGCAAACACCGTAGAGCGTGGTGTGTATTCCTCTACGTCACCCCTCCCCTTTGGGGGAGGGGCCGGGGGTGGGGCTGCGGCCTACAGAGTATCTACCAAACGCCTGCGGCATTATTTTTTCGGGACGATGTTCCTCGGCGCGATTTTTTCCCGCCTCCGGGGCCGAGCGCTGGAGGCCCTGGAAATGCAGCGATTTGCCAATTTGGCTGCGCTGGCGGGTTATTTTGATGATTTGGTGGATGCGGCCCCACCCCCGGCCCCTCCCCCCGAGGGGAGGGGAGACGTGACATGCCCAATCTCAACAAAACAGGAATCAAACCACTCCGAATCATCCGTATCGCGTCTCCCCTCCCCTCGGGGATCCTCATCCTTTGCTGCATCCATTGCATCTGACTCCGAATCATCCGTATCGCGTCTCCCCTCCCCTCGGGGGGAGGGGCCGGGGGTGGGGCCGGAAGCCTACGGCCTCCAAGCCGACCCCTCCGGCCTGGCCCTGCACCTGCTGCACCGGGCCTACGCCGATGTCCCGCATGTCCATGCAAAAGCGTTCCGCGAGCACCTGCAACGCGTATTTCGTATCGAAACCGAAGGACACCAGCGGGCCCCCAAGCCACCGCCTACCGACGAGATCGCCCGGCTCACCGCCGAAAAAGGCGGCTTTTCAGTACTGCTGTTCCGCTGCTTGCTTTCAGGCGAACTCTCCGATGCCGAACGCCGGGCGCTGTTCGAGTTTGGCCACCTGGTACAACTCTGCGACGATATTTTCGACCTCTGGTTCGACCGGCGAAACAGGACGGCAACCTTAGCCACAAGTTGGGCCGAACATGGTGCTTTGGATCGCCTTGAGGCCTGTTTTGAACAGCAAGTCGCAACCGTCGAGGCGGTGTTTTGCAAAATCCAGATCTCGGCAGGACAGCGGGAATCTGCATTGCAGACCGCGTATTTTTTGGTGGCCGTCACCCGTGTTTGTTTGCGGCACTACCGTTGTTTGCAAAAAAAGCACGGAACTTTGCCACTCGACAACCGCCGCGCTATGGTGGTGGATATGGCCCGTTGGAAATCCCGCCTGCGGGTTGTGGCCGAACTTTTCGCACATCGTATACCGCTCAAGTCAACGCCGTGAACCCAATCATCGAAACATCCATACACGCCAGCATCGCCGTCAAACAGTCCGTGCTGGAAGACCAGATTTTTTTGAAAAAAATCGAAGTGGCTACCGAAACCCTGTCGGAAGTGTTCCGACAGGGCGGCAAGGCGCTTTTTTGTGGAAACGGCGGCAGCGCTGCCGATGCCCAGCATATCGCCGCCGAACTGTCGGGGCGTTTTTATACCGACCGGCCGCCCCTGTACGCCGAGGCGCTGCACGTCAATTCGTCCTACCTGACCGCTGTGGCCAACGACTACGGCTACGAGCGCGTTTTTTCCCGCATGGTGGAAGCGGCAGGCCGGAGCGGCGACGTGCTGGTGGCCATCAGCACCTCCGGCAACTCGCCCAGCATTCTGGAGGCGGCAGCAAAAGCCCGGCAAATCGGCATGATTGTCATCGGTATGACCGGCGCTTCGGGCGGCAAACTCGCGGCGCACTGCGACCTGCTGCTCAACGTGCCCTCTACCGATACCCCCCGCATTCAGGAGGTGCATATCCTGATCGGGCATATTATGTGCGAGATTGTGGAGAAAGGGATAGTGAAAAGGGGAGAGTAGGCAGCATGCTTGATGTTTTCACCTACGATATGCACACATATTTTAGTTGATTGTCAATAATTTGTGTTGAAACAAGTTATTGGTCAGACGACCTTCGGTCGTACAGACCAACATATCTGCGGTCTGTACGACCGAAGGTCGTCTGACCGCTTTCCAAAGATTTTACTATGAAAAAGCCAGGTGCCGTCATAATTTTCTTCCTCCTCCACCACGCCTTGTCGGCCCAAGGCCCCCTCGACGGCTACCTGAAAGGCGCGGGCGTGCTCGACGTGGCGCCGTCCATTTCGTTCAATTCCGCGAAAACGTTTCTCGGAAGCGGCGGACAAACCTACGACCTAGGCTACGAGGGCACACTCCTGAGCCTGTTTGCCGAGTACGGCCTGAGCAGCCGGGTGGACGTGGTGGGCACCGCTGCGTATGTGTTCACCGGCACGCAGAGCGGCCTGCAGGACGGCGGGCTTTTCGTGAAATACCGCCCGGTATACCGCCGGCTCGGCAACGCCGGACGCATCGGCGCCCTGCTCGGCACCGGGCTGGCCTTCCCGTTGACGGACTACGAACCGACCATTTCGGGCGCCCTTGGGCAAAAGGCCGTCATCATGCCCGCTCGGCTCATCGTGCAATGGGAAACGCCGTTCGGGCTTTTTTTCAACCTCACCGGCGGGTACAACTGGCGGCTCGACAACTTGCAGGAAGCGGACATCGCCGCCATTCGGCAACTGCGGCCCGACTACCAGCCGGTGCCGCCCGCCGATTTTTCCACGATGATATTCCGCATCGGTTTCCCCGCAGCGCGGTATTACCTCGATGCCTGGGTGGAATGGCAACATAGCATCGGCGGCGCCGACTACATGCCCAATGTGCCCGACCTGCCGCAAGCATTCGGCGTGTCGTACACCCAGTTGGGTGGCACGGCCTACTACTCGGAAAACGGGCGAAGCGGCTTTTTCGCTAGCGGCGGCTACATCGTCGGGGGGCGCAACACAAGCCGTATGCTGCGCCTTACCGCGGGTATGGTTTTTCGGTTCGGGCACACTCGGCCCGCGCCATAATGGCAGCAAAAGTTCAAATGATTGCCAAATTGGCGCGGCGGCAGACAACACGAGGACTTGGAACGCTGTTTGTTCGGCATGGAAATGCCTGAACCCGTTTTTTTCAATAAAACGCTCTCGTTATGTCCCCGATTAAACGTAACCGCCCTTTGCCGGCCGAACAGCCGCTGTACTTCGACGATTTCATCACCCGCAACAACTGGACAACGGCCCGCCGCCAACCTGCCCTACAGATCAGTCCCATGCCTGCCACCAACTTGTACGAAACCGAAACGGCCTTTCATATTGAACTGGCCGTGCCGGGTCTGACGCACGAAGACCTGATTTTTATGGTCACCGACGACCGCATCGAAATCCGCTTTGAGCCGGACGACAGCGCGTTCGAACCCTACGGTACCCGCCGCATGCTGCATCAGGAATACAACCCGATGGCGTTTCAGCGCATTTTTCAACTGAACACGGAAATGCTGGACCTCGACGGCCTCCAGGTCGCCTCGTCCAACGGCATCGTCCGCATGGAAATTCCTAAGCAGGTAGCCTACCGGGGCCTGCTCCCGGTACATGTTCCGTTTTCGTTGAATTGACCCTCGGCGAGGTTTGAAACCTCGCCGAGGGTGCTCTGAACTTCCAAAACCGCTGATTTTTGGCAATTCATAGCTTTGCCCGATAGAAAAACCAAAAATTGTAACTTTGCCCGCCGGAAATTGTTACCCCGTTTCCGGCAAGGTTACAAGGCGTATCAGCCTTGGGAAACACGTCCGCTCATCACTTATCGCTCATCACTCATCGCTCATAATGGATCCGCTAAAACAACTTTTTACCGAAAAATCACAGGCGCTTGGCAAAGAGATCAAGGACATCCTCAAGGAACACGGCGACAAACAAGTTGACACCGTTTCGCTGGATCAGGTCTATGGCGGCATGCGCGACATCACCTGCATGATCTGGGAGCCTTCCCTGCTCGATTCCGAAGAAGGCATTCGTTTTCGCGGGTACTCCATTCCCGAACTGCGCGAAAAACTACCCCGCGCCCCCAAAGGAACCGAACCCCTTCCCGAAGGGCTTTTCTGGCTGATGCTCGTGGGCGAGATCCCGACCAAGGAGCAGGTCAAGTGGCTCACCGAAAACTGGGTGCGTCGTTCCAACGTGCCCGAGCACGTGTTCCGAGCCATTGACGTACTACCCGTGGAGACACACCCCATGACCCAACTGTCGGTAGGGGTGATGGCCATGCAAAATACCAGTGTGTTTGCCCAGCGCTACAGTTCGGGCATGAACAAAACCGAATACTGGGACGCCACCTACGAAGACACCATGTACCTCATTGCGCGGCTGCCGCGCGTGGCGGCGTACATCTACCGCCGGGTGTACTGCAAAGGCGAACAAACCCTGCCCGATATTTCTCTCGACTGGGGCGGAAACTTTGCCCACATGCTCGGCTTCGAGGATGCCGGGTTCAAAGAGTACATGCGCCTGTTCCTCACCATTCACGCCGACCACGAAGGCGGCAACGCATCGGCGCACACTACCCACCTCGTCGGCTCCACGCTCAGCGACCCGTACCTGTCCCTCAGCGCGGCGTTCAACGCTTTGGCAGGCCCCTTGCACGGATTGGCCAACCAAGAGGTGATCCGCTGGATTCAGAAAATGGTGGACACCCTAGGCACCAGCAAACCCACCCGCGAGCAGATCGGCGACTATGTGAAAAGCACGCTCGCCAGCGGCCGCGTGATCCCCGGCTACGGCCATGCCGTGCTGCGCAAACCCGACCCGCGCTTCATGGCCCAGCGCCAGTTTGCAGAAGACAACATCCCCGACAACGACCTGGTCAAAATCGTCTGGAAAATATTCGACGTGGTGCCGTCCATCCTCACCAGCCTCGGCAAGGTGAAAAACCCCTGGCCCAACGTGGACGCCCACTCCGGCGCCCTGCTGATGCACTACGGCCTGAAGGAGCACAACTACTACACGGTGCTCTTTGCCGTCAGCCGCGCCCTCGGCGTGCTGGCCGCCCAATGCTGGTCGCGCGCGCTCAGCCTGCCGCTGGAGCGGCCCAAGTCCGTGACGACGCAGTGGGTGCGGGAGTTTTTGGAGAAGGGGGATGGTGCCTGAGCCGAGGGTACTGTTTACGAGGTTTTCAGCAGAGCCAAGATGTGATCCCGGTTTCGTCGCGAAACCGGGATCACTGTTTTATCCTGCAATACCAGCGTCAATCCATCCTCTTTTTGAATTTTACGGACAGCGCCCAGCCGAATCAAATAGGACTGATGCGGGCGGAAAAACGCCGATTCCGGCAGGATGCGCTCCAGTTCGCGCAACGAGCGGCTCACAAATATTTTTTCGCTCGATTCGAGCACGACGGTTGCATACCCCTCGTCCGAATACGCGTGGCTGATCTCGTCTGGCGACACCAGCACCGCGCCGTGCATGGTGGGCAGCAGAATCTTCCCGTCGGCAGAAAGGGCGGGCGAATGCGCATCCGGACGGGGCGCTGCAGCCAGTTCATTGGCCACCACCACCAGTTCCTGCGGGTCAATGGGCTTGAGCAAGTAGTGGAAAGCCCGGTAGCGAATGGCGCGCAGGGCAAAATTCTCGTGGGCGGTAATGAACACCACACGAAAGCCCGCATGTGGATACGCGTCGAGGATATCGAAGCCGTTGCCGTGGCGCAAGTCCACGTCGAGAAAAACCACCGCAGGGCCGTGTTGCTGGATGGCCGCCAGCGCTTCGATGACGGAGTCGGCCTCGGCAACCACCTCGATTTGCGGGCAGAAGCGCTCGATCAGGCGGCGCAGGGCGCTGCGGGCGTCGGGTTCGTCGTCAACGATCAGGGCGGTCATGTGTCAGTTTTGAGTTTCGAGTTTTGAGTTTTGAGTGGCGCACGATCACCGGGACATGCGGATGCGGACTTCCACGGATGTGCCTGCGCCGTTTTCCGGTTTTTGGTAGCTTACGCTGACGGCCAACGAGTCGGACTTCTGTTGTTGTAGTAATTCGAGGCGCCGTCGGGTTATTTGCCCGCCAAGGGAGATTTTTTCTTCCGCATCCGCTTGTTCCCGCTCCAGTCCGGGGCCGTTATCCCAAATATTCACGTACAAGTATCCGGCTTCCGGGCGAAACGTGACCCCGATGTAGCCATCTTTTTTCAGGTCTTTCATGCCGTGCAGCACGGCATTTTCCACAAACGGCTGCACCAGCAACGGCGGCAGGAAGGTATTGTCGCGGTGCAGCGAAGGATCCACGGTGATGCTGAAATCGAATGTCTTTTTGAATCGCATCTGTTCCAGCGCCAGGTAGTTTTCCAGCATGGACACTTCGTCGCCGAGCGTGACTTCCCCGCGCACGGACGCGTTCAGGGCCGTGCGCACCAAGCGGGCGAACTTGGCCAAGTAAAACACCGCCGCATCGGGCTCATTGGTCAGGATAAAATTCTGGATCGAATTGAGGCAGTTGAAAATGAAGTGCGGGTTCATCTGCGCCTGCAGGGCGGACTGCTCCAGGCGGAGCATTTCTTCCCGAATCCGGTTTTCGTGCCGTATTTGGCGCACTCGGTAGCGGTACAGGCCGACAACAAGCGCAGCCAGGGCAAGGGCTGCTCCTCCATACGCCCATCCGGTGGCCCACCACGGCGGACGGATGCGGATGTCCAACGCCGTGACGGCGCTCCAAGCGCCACCCTCGCTCCGGGCTTTCACCTCAAACCGGTAACGGCCCGGGGGCAGGCCCGGAAAATTGACCCGACGGTCGGTGGTGTAGGTCCAGGAAGTGTCGCTTCCGGGAGACCAAAGCCGGAACGCGTACAGAATGCGTCCGTCGCTGCGGAAATGCAGGGCCACGAACGACAGGGAAATGTCGGTGCTGTCGTGCGGAAGCGAAAGCACCGGGCCGGGAAAATACGGGACATTGTTCACCGTCACGGATGCCGACAGCGGCGCGGGCAGGATCGAGGTATCTGCCTGTTCGTGCATACGGAACAGGCCCTTGTCGGTGGCCAACCAGACGGTATTGCCGATATTGAGGGCGTCGTACACCATGTTGGTCGGCAGGCCATCTTTAAGCGTATAGTCGCTAACCCGGTAGCCGCCGCTGCCGTCGGGCGTCAGTTTGTTCACGCCGCGCTCCGAACAGGCCCAGATCACCCCGCCGGGGGCAAGGTGGAGGTTTCGGATGGATGCCGCCAGCAAGCCCTGCCCGGTATTGATTTCCAAAGGCCGCCGACCCGGTTTCCAAAAAACCACCCCGTGGCCCAGCGGCGCGAGGACGAGGCTGGTGTCGGGCAGCAGTTCGATGTCTTTCGTGCGCTGCCGCATGGCCGGGTAGCCCTGGTGCGCAGGCTCGATCTTCGGTTTTGAGTGTTGTGTTTTGAGTTTTGAGTTGGGTATCCGCCATTCCAGCAGCCCTTGACGACTGGAAGCCCAGATGCGACCGGACTGATCCTGACGGGCGGCGTAGTAGCGCAACCGCTGCTTTTGGGTCCAGAGTATGGAATGCAAGACGGTGTGTGTACGCCGGTCAACCAGCATCAACTGGCCATTGCCGGCAGTCAGCCATACGTCCGGTGTCGAAGTCGGAAACAGGCTTGGCCCCTGGATAGAGACATCCTGGTTCAAAATCGAATCGAAATAACGTCGTCCATCCCAAGTTCCTTGGCAATAAAAACGGGCATTTTGTCCGGCCCCGGAAGCGGCCAAAACTTGTCGTACCGTATCGAAGTGCAGGTGGTCCAAATACGTCATGCCCTGCGGCGAAATGTCGCGGACGCCGCCCGCGCGCAAATCGAGAGCAAACACCCGCCCATCGCCCGTACCCGCGTACAGGGTATTGCGGCGGTCCCAATCGAGCGATTTGACGATACCCTCCCGCAGCGCGGCGGGCGTTTCCGGGCGGCCCTGGTCGAGCGAGGCGCAATAAAACAAGCCGCGTTCCTGGGTGCCGATCCAGTAGCCGCCCTCGCGGTCAACAAAAATATTGGACACCGACAGCCCCGGAAGCAAGTGTTGGGCGATACGGCCCTGCCGGAAATCGTCGAGCGAGCGGTACACATCCAGCCCGCCTCCCCGGACATGCCCGACATAAACGGCGCCCCCGGCGTCTTCAGTTGCCCAGGCTACCACCTTGGTGCCGTATTCCCGGAACCAAAGCAGTTTTCCGGACCGGAAACAGTACACATAGCCGAGATAAAAGTGCAGCCAGTGGCCGCTGGACAAGCGACCGGTATAGGATTGATTGACCAACTTGCTGCCTGGGCAATACAGGGAATCGCTCAGGACGCCCCCTTGCCCGGTTTGGAAGTACAGCGGCGGCAAGTTGCCGGAAAAGGGGACACTCAATTTGAAGTATTTGGGCCTGGGACAAACGATCTGTCTGGTCTTATGCTCGTAGAGATGCCACGAAGCCGCTTCCGGGCAGGGCAAAATCTTCCAGGCGCCGTCGTCCGACACCTGCAGGATGCCCGTGAAATGGGCGCCCAGCAGGACTTCCGCCCCCTTGTCCTTGACGATGATCCAGGCGATATCGTTCAGGCGTCCGCGCAGGCTGTCGAGCAGGACGTCGTTGTGTTTCCAGGGGATAATGCGGTCGTTTTCGATGTAGAACACCCGATTTTGAAAATCCACGAACCACAGGCGCCCCGCCTCGTCCTCCATCATGTTAGGGGTCATCACGGCGGTTTCGTTGGCGTGCAATGTGTCGGGGAACTGGTGGAACGAGTAGCCGTCGAAGCGGCAAACCCCTTTTTCGGTGCTGACCCAGAGGTAGCCCCGGCGATCTTGCAGGATGCCGTACACCCAGTTGTCGGGCAGCCCCTGATCGGTGCTGTAGTTGCGGAAAACCGGCGCAAAGCGTACCGGCTCCTGAGCGGCGAGCGCGGCGGAGAGGAGGAGCGAGAGGAGGAGCGTTGATTTATGTGTCAGGGTCATTAATCCAGAAACGGATTTCGAATGCGTACACCGGCGATAATGGCGTTGTGCTGAAGATCTTCGGTAAAGATGATCTGGCAATGCGCGTGTTTGGCCCCGCTGACAATCAGGCTGTCCCAAAACGAAATCTTGTACAACGTATGAATGTCAACGGCATCCCTGATCAAGTTGACATCAATGCCGACAACCTCGAATAGCGCCAAGTCGGACAGAATTGACTTGACATCCATAGGGTCTTGCTTAAACTTCCCGAGCATGACGGCGGCAAATTCGTTGAGTACCTGGGTGCTCAGCACAAACCGGGTTTTGCCTTCCGCTTCTTCCAGCAAGCGCAGGCATTTTTGCTGTTTGAGCGGTTCGTCTCCACTAAAGCAATAAACCAGAAAATTGGTATCAAGAAAGTACTTTCCGATCATACAGTTCGCTTCTGTTCCAGTTCCAGTTTTTAGTTTCAACTACCAGGCGCTTGCTTTTACTATGAGCAATCAATTTTTTGGCCGGGTCGTTTTCGGGCTGATTGATTGCCTGTTTCAACAGCACGCGAACAAATTCATTCAGGCTTGAGCCATGCTTCTGTGCATATTCCCGGCTTTTTTTTAGCAAGTCGTCGGGAATGGATAAGGTCACGTTTTTCATGTCACACAGTTTATGCGCACAAAGTTACACAGGCAAATTATTTCGTGATTCATTTTTTTCAAGCACCTCGCCTCGCCCCCCTACCCGAATCCCGGAAACTCCCCGCCGAATCCGCCCCCAAACCTGCCGAATTCCAGAAACTGTCCGCCTTAATCTGGTTGAAGCCGATTTTGAGGCAAATTCCAGCCCTGATCGCGAGCCTCATGATAAAGTCCGTATTCCGTTGCTGCCCGCACGACTGGTGTTTGGCTGCTGCTATTTTCCATTCATTGCAAAAAAATGGTTGATTATGAAAACGCCATTACGCTGTCTCCCGCCCTGTTTGTTCGCATCGGTGCGTGTTTCGAAAATCAGAACCGCGGCGGTGACTGCCCTACTGCTGCTCCTGAACGCCGCCGCCGGCCAAACGCTCGATTGGGTCAATCAGCCCCTGCCCGCCTCGACGTTTGGGGGCGACGAAATGGGTCGCGCAATCGCGCGCGACGCGTCGGGCAATCTGTACGTGACCGGGTATTTTCAAGGCACGGCCGACTTTGACCCCGGGGCCGGCATGGCGAACCGGACGAGCGCGGGAGACTCCGACATTTTTATCGCCAAATACGATGCCGCGGGCAATTACCTGTGGGCTTTTCGCGTGGGCGGCACCGGCACCGACATAGGTTATGCCCTTGCGGTGGATGCCACAGGAAATATATACGTGACAGGGCAGTTTATGGGCTCCAACGTGGACTTCGACCCCGGACCTGGCATGGCCAACCTCAGCAGCATACGCGCCAATGACATTTTCATCGCCAAATACGACGCCTCGGGCAATTACCTGTGGGCGTTTAGCATAGGCAGTTTTACAGGCGGCAACACCGGTTACAGCCTCACGGTAGACGGAAGCGGAAACGTGCATGTAACAGGGGCTTTTGCAGGCTCCAACGTGGACTTCGACCCCGGCGCCGGTACGGCCAACCTGAGCAGCGCGGGTAGCAATGACGTTTTCGTCGCCAAATACGACGCTTCGGGTACTTACTTGTGGGCTTTTCGCGTAGGCGGCACGAGCGCCGATGACGGTTTCGGCATCGCTTTAGATGGCAGCGGGAACGTGCATGTAGCGGGTGCTTTTACGGGCGCCAACGTGGACTTCGACCCCGGCGCCGGCATGGCCAACCGGACGAGCGCGGGTACCAGAGACATTTTCATTGCCAAATACGACGCCGCGGGCAATTACCTGTGGGCCATTTCTGCGGGCGGAACCCTGAACGATGCAGCCAATGGCCTTGCGCTGGACGGCAGCGGGAATGTGTACGCAACGGGCGCTTTCCGGGGCGCCAACGTGGACTTCGACCCCGGCGCCGGCACAGCCACCCTGACGAGTGCGGGCGGCGACGATATCTTCCTTGCCAAGTACGACGCTTCGGGTAATTACCTGTGGGCGAATCGAGTAGGCGGTACGGGCGCCGATACTGGTTACGGCATCACGGTAGACGGCAGTGGAAACGCGCACCTGACGGGTTCATTTTCAGGCGCTAATGTTGACTTCGACCCCGGAGCCGGCGTGGCGAACCTGAGCAGCGCAGGGTCGCTCGACCTTTTCATTGCGAAATACGATGCTTCGGGCAATTATACCTGGGCAATACAAACAGGCGGAGCCGGCAATGAAGCCGGATTCAACCTGGTGCTGGATGCCAGCGGATACGTGCATGCTACAGGAGCTTTTAATTTCAACGTGGATTTCGACCCGGGAGCCAGCGTGGCGAATTTGAGCGCAGGTTATGCATTTTTGGATGCTTTTGTTTTGCGCCTGTCGTCTGCTGGAGTGTACGATTGGGCGTTCCAGATCGGGAGGCATGGAACGCAGCCGGTGACAACGTCTTGTAACGCCATAGCCCGGGATGCTTCGGGCAACGTGTGTGCGACGGGCTTTTTTGCAGGTACTGGCGTGGACTTTGACCCCGGGGCCGGCACGGCCAACCTGAACAGCACCGGCAGTTGGGGCACCGCCGACATCTTCGTAGCCAAATACAACGCCCCGGGTAATTACCTGTGGGCTTTCCGGGTGGGCGGTGCCGACGACGACCGAGGCAACGGCCTTGCCGTTGACGGCAGCGGCAATGTGCTGGTGACGGGTTATTTCCGGGGCACGGCGGACTTCGACCCCGGCCCCGGTACGGCCAACCTGAGCAGTACGGGCGGCGACGACATCTTCATCGCCAAATACGATGCCGCGGGCAACTACCTCTGGGCATTTAAGATCGGCGGCACGGGTGGCGATGTCGGTGCCAGCGTCGCGGTGGACGGTAGCGGGAACGTGTACGTGACGGGCGCTTTGGGGAGCGCCAACGCCGACTTCGACCCCGGCGCCGGCACGGCGCTCCTGAGCAGCGCGGGCGGCAGGGACATTTTCATTGCCAAATACGACGCCTCGGGCAATTACCTGTGGGCCTTTCGCGTGGGCTCCGCGGGTACGGACAATGGCTACAGCCTCGCGGTGGATGGCAGCGGAAACGTACACTTGACGGGCTCGTTTCAGGGCGTAAACGTGGATTTCGATCCGGGGGCCGGTACGGCCAACCTGAGTTTCGCAGGCATCGCCGATATCTTCGTGTCCAAATACGACGCCTCTGGAAATTACCTGTGGGCGTTTCGCGTAGGCGGCACGGGCAACGATGTCGGCTACAGTCTCGCGGTAGACGGCAGCGGAAACGTGCATCTGACCGGTCAGTTTGTGGGCGCCAACGTAGACTTCGACCCCGGAGCGGGCACGGCCAACCTGAGCGCGGCAGACGCTAACCCGGACATTTTCATCGCCAAATACGACGCCTCGGGCAATTACCTGTGGGCCAAACAGGTGGGTGGACTCAGCATCGATGTGGGAACCGGACTTGCGGTGGACGGCAGCGGTAACGTGTATGCGACGGGCTATTTTGATAGCAACAACTTGGACTTCGACCCCGGCCCCGGCACGGTGAACCTGAGCAGTGCGGGCCTGTATGACTTGTTCATTGCCAAATACGACGCCTCGGGCAATTATTTGCTGGCCATGCAGGCTGGCGGTACCGATAACGATGGAGGCGTTTGCATTGCCGTAGGCGGCGCCGGAAAAATCAATGTGGGCGGGTTTTTCACCGAAACAGCGGACTTCGACCCCGGCCCCGGTACGGCCAGCCGCACGGCGGTGGCTTCGTTTGGCGATATTTTCATCGCACAATACGCCGTCACGCCGCCAACCGCCGCCGTCACCGGCAACACCCTCGTCTGCATCAGCACGACCTTGACGCTGAACGGCAACCCCACCGGGGGCTCGGGCACTTACTCGACGCATGCCTGGTCCCAGACCGGCGGCGCCGGATCGGTCGGCATCACCAACAACAACGACGGAACCGCCGACATCACCGGTGCGACGGCAGGAAGCGTCACCCTGGAATACACTGTCACCGATGATAAATCCGACACCGGGACTGCCGTTTACACCATCACGGTTCTGGACTGCGGCAGCATCGCCGTTGTCAACAACCGCGCCCCCAACGACCCCTGCTCCTGCAACAACGACCAGTCGGCCAACGGCGCCCGGGACGGTACGTTCGGTGAAACCGTTTCCGTGACGCCGACGACCGCCGCCGAAACCTGGACGGTGGTGGCCATCAGCCGCCTCGCCGGTAGCGGAGGAGTGCCGACCGGTATCGCGGCAAACGACCTGCTCGCCTACGATGCGGGCGGCTTCCATGCCGTCAACTTCCAGCACGTGGACGATGCGGGCTACACCCTCACCGTCGAAGGCCCGAACCCGGCGGGTACCGGCGGCAATATCCAGTTGACTGTGTCCAATATCTGCCGGTACCCGACTATTGCCTTCGACCCGAGCCTGCCGGACAACGTATGCCTGAACAGCACGCCTATTGCCCTGACGGTTTCGGAGGAAAACGGTTTTTCAGGCTTGGCAACCTTCACGGTGGATGGCAATCCGGATACCCAGTTTGACCCCTCCGCACCGCTGACGCCGCCCGGCCCATACCCGCTGACGGCCAACTTCACCGGCACGTTTGTCAACAACATCAGTTCGGACCTGAACAACCCGGCTTTCCCGGGTTGCATGACCGACATCTCGGACGCGATCGGCATTTACGCGTCGCCCGTGGTGTCCTGCCCCGGCCCGATTGTCCTGAACACGAGTTCCGACGATACCGGCGACTGCGACGCGGCACAACTGATGAACCACCCGGACATCGGCACCTTGTGCGCGACAACGCTGGAAATCAGTTTCGCCCCCGGCGCCCCCGCGCCTCCGTATTTGCCTGCGGCCGGCGTGGTGATGCCCAACGGTTCCGACACCTACGCCTTTGCCGCCGGCCAGACCATCGTGACCTATACGGCCACGGATGCCGCCAACAACATGTCGTCCTGCATCGTCGTCGTCACGGTGACGGACAACGAAGCGCCCACTGCGGTTTGTCCCGCCCCGATTACGCCGACCTGTGCAAGCAGCGTACCCGCGCCCGACCCCGCTTCGGTGGGCGGCACGGACAACTGCGGTATCGTCAACAAAACACACATGTCAACCTCTTTGCCGAATGAAGAGACCTGCGTCAACGGCTTCTGGGTCACGCGAGTTTACCGCGTGTTCGATGCGGCGGGCAACAGCAATACCTGCTCGCAGGTCATCACCGTGTCCGACAAGGTGAAACCCGTCTTTACCTTCGTGCCGGCCCATGTGACCGTGCAATGCAACAGCATTCCGGCGGTAGGCAGCCCGACGGCTTCCGACGGCTGCGGCGGTTCGGTGGGCATTGCCTACAATGGACAAACAGTGTCCAATATCCTCTGCACGGACAAGTACACGCTGACCCGCCGGTGGACGGCCACCGATGCCTGCGGCAATACCCAGACCGCCACACAGCGCATTGTGGTGTCGGATACGCAGAAGCCCGATTTCACGAATACCCCGGCCAATGTGACGGTGCAGTGCGATGCCGTCCCGCCCATAGCCGCACCGACGGCCACGGACAATTGCGATGCCACAGTGGCTGTGACCTATAACGGACAGACGACGGCCGCCGGCGCCTGCCCGAACGCGTACACCCTGACGCGCCGCTGGACGGCCTCGGACAACTGCAGCAACACGCGTTCCTTTTCTCAACGGATCGTGGTGGTGGACAACAGCAAACCGGTGTTCACGTCGTTCCCGGCAAACACGAGCATCGCCTGCCACGATACCCCGCCGCCGGTGGGCAGTCCCACGGCTTCCGACGGCTGCGGCAGCGCCACGGTGACCTATCTGGGCCAAACCTCCGCGAGCGGTTCGTGCCCCGGCAACTACCTGATCCGCCGCACTTGGCGGGCCACCGATGCCTGCGGCAACAGCACGGTGTCCTCACAGACGATCCAGGTGTCGGATACCGGCACGCCGGTGTTCACGTCCGTGCCCGGCCCGCTGACCATCGAATGCGGCAACCCGCTGCCGCCGTTGGTGAGCCCGACCGCATCGGACGCCTGCGGTGGATATGTGTCCATCTCTTTCCTCGGCAACATGTACTCAGGCAGTGGTTGTGTGGCAGACTACACCGTCACACGCAAGTGGCGCGCCGAGGACCTGTGCGGCAATTCTGCTACGACCTCGCAGGTGATTACCGTGCTGGGAGACAGTTACGGGGGCGATGAGCCTCCGGGAGTAAGTGCCCGGGCGAATGATGGGACACGGATGACACAGATGGGGCACGGATTTCCACGGATCAACCAAGCGCAAGAAAAATCCGGTGAAATCCGTGTCCCATCTGTGTCATCCGTGTCCCATCCGAATTTGGGCGTGAGCCCCAATCCGACCACCGACCGCATCTGGCTCGACCTGACAGACTTTGCGGGCGAGTCGGTCACGGTTTCGATCCACAGCGATCTGGGCCGGTTGATCTGGGAGCGCAAGGTGGATGCTGTAGCCGATATGAAATTGCCGGTAAACCTGCGCGAATCGGGCGCGGCTGCCGGCTCGTACACGGTAAGTGTGCGCGGCAGCGGCCAAGTGGTGTCGAAGCGGTTGGTACTGGTGGAGTAACGCATATTGGGCACGGATTGAATGCATAATCATGGTGCGGATAGTCAGCAAAAAATTATTGAGCCCCATTCGCCCATCTTCCAAAACTATGCCTTTACCTTTGGCACACGAACACTCACCTTTAGTTAATCTCTTTCCCTAATCAAGTCGGCGTCCGGCAGTTCTGCCGGCGGTAATACCTCAGGCGTTTTCGCTTTGTCCGTTTGCGACAAGGCGGAGCGATCCTGTATTTGCTTTCCGACAAAGGTGATTTTCCTCAAGACTGGTATTTTTTCCGAGGTGCGGCCCCATCCCCAGCCCCTCCCCCCGGGGGAGGGGGGTACATCGCGCATTGGTGGCTCATTCCGTGTCGGGATGTTTTGGCATCCCGACACGGGGATTTCCCAGTCGCTGAGAGCAAGCCCCCCTCCCCCCGGGGGAGGGGGGTACATCGCGCATTGGTGGCTCATTCCGTGTCGGGATGTTTTGGCATCCCGACACGGGGATTTCCCAGTCGCTGAGAGCAAGCCCCCCTCCCCTTGGGGGAGGGGCTGGGGGTGGGGCCGCCGAATCCCGGAAATTCCCGGCCGGATTTTCGGAATTCCTGACCGGATTCCGGAAACCTGCCCGCCCCGATGGCAGATGGTGCATTTTGCGTCCGCAAGCCACCGGCCCGACGGATGTGGCCCTTGCCGCGCTTCATTTTTCGCTTTAATCCATTTGTTGACTCAATAAACGTTCGTCTCATGAAAAGTCTGTACTCCACCCGGGCAGCCGCCCGGCGCATGGCCATCGTGTTCGTATGCGCCTTCCAGCTCAGCACCTCCCTCTCCGCCCTTGACTACTACTGGGTAAACGGCTCCGGAGACTGGAGCGATTTCGCCAACCACTGGGCCAAAATCCCCAACCCCACCCTGCCGGCGCACTACCACGCCAATGTGCCCACCGCGGACGACGACGTGTTTTTCGGCGACACCAACGGCGGCGCGGCCTACACGGTGAACGTGGATGCCGGCAGCACCGTGCCGAAGTGCCGGAACATGGACTGGACGGGCGTGCCAGCGGGCACGGTGTGGGGCGGTGGCGGGGGGCCGATTGACATTTACGGCTCCACAACGCTCGATCCAAACATGAGCATCACGTTTACTGGACAGGTGCAAATGCAAGGAATCGCCACCATGCACGACATTGATTGCAACGGTGTGCATTTCCCCAAAAACGTTGTATTCACTGGTTCCGGTGGCGGCTGGAATCTGGTGGATGATTTTTATGCTGACGAAAACGTTTACCACCAAGGCGGGCTGATTGAAACAAACGGACTTAAGGTGACCATTGCGAGTTCGTTTTTCGGTAATTACCCAACTGGAACAGGCCAATTACATCTGGGAAGTTCGGAGTTCATAATTGGTAACGGAGGCGGCTGGTTCAGATACACTCCTGCCCAGTTCGACGCAGGCACCTCGCACATAAAATTCATAGGGAATGACTGTGCGATTGTTGGCGCCACCTATTTCAATCTACTGGCCCTGCATTTCTATGACATCAGCTTTTTTGGGAACTTCGGCCAACTTTATGGTGGTTTCAACGCCGACCATGTGGACGGGACTTTGACTTTTCAGCAAGATGCCACTATCATCTCCTATAATGGGTTTGTCCCAATCCTCAACAATGTGGTACTTCTTGGCGATGGATACATTGTAAACGCCCAATCATACAACCACTTGACACTCACAGCCGGTAAAACCTACACGATTGCCCAATACCAGGGCGCTCCCAGCACCGATCAAACCATCCTCCCCGGCGGCAGCCTCACCGCCCTCGGCGCCGGCACCTGCTCGCAGTTCATCACGATTAAATCCGGGCAGTACGGCACGCATTTCAACTTCGTGAACAACTCCGGCGCCCAACAAACCGTGCATTGCGCCATCCTCGAAGACTGCCACGCCACCGGCTCCGATCCGCTGGAGGTCATTGACGGCGTGAACCTCGGCAACAACCCCGGTTGGATTTTCACCGCCCCCAACCCCGGCCTCGACCTGTACTGGATCGGCGGCGCGGGCGATTGGAACGACCCCAACCACTGGTCGGAAACCGACGGCGGCTCGGCGGGAATCTGCATCCCGAACGGTGGATCGAACGTGCATTTCACGGCCCTCTCCGGCTTTTCGCCAGGCGATCAGGTGACCGTGAGCGTGGATGCCTACTGCAAGAACATGGATTGGACGGGGGTGACGGGCGAGCCGACATTTTTGCTGCCCTCGGGCACCTACCTGCACCTCTACGGTTCCCTGACGCTGGCAACCCCGGCCGAAATGACTTTTCAAAACGACAACGATATGCGCCTGCGGGGCAGCACCGTCCACACCATCACCACCGCAGGGCAGGTGTTGCACCGCAACGCCATCTTCGAAGGTTCGGGGTTGTACAAGTTCGCCGACGCCTTCAATTCATTAGCCTATATCATCCACCTGCGGGGCCAGATAAAAACCATGGGCTATCCAGTCAATATCCTGGGCTGGTACGGCAACTTCGATCCTTATGCTGCCACTACCGGCGACTATAGCGCGGAAGCATGGCTGGGCGACCCCGACCTGAACATCAGTTCCACCATCACCCTGCAGGACAATACCACATACCCGGCCAATATTTCCGAATTCAGAAATGAATACGCCGCCGGGAAATTCCACGCGATGCAGTCGGAAATTATCAGTACCAGTGGGGGGATTGATGCGGTGCGGACGCTTCATTCCCCCGCCATCCACGACTACTGGCGCGTCACCTTCCCCACCGACGGCACCTTTCAGCGCGGCAACGTGCTGGACAGGCTCTACTTCGGTCTGAACGCCCAGCTCAACCAGGGAGGTGATTTCCACGAGGTGTTCTTCAACTCGACGGCCAACATCCTCGGCAGCCACCGCTACGACATCCTCAGCATTCAAGGCACGCACGGCTACAACATCGAAGGCGGCACCGTGCAGACGATCACGACCGGCGGCGCGCTCCATGTGCTGGGCGCCACTTGCCAGGGCATGGCCTACCTGCTCACCCAATACCCCACCCAGACCGCCAAAATCGCCATGGAAAGCGGTCCCCTCAACCTCGACCGCGTCATCCTCGACAACATCTACCCCGACCTCAGCACTGGTGCCACCTACTCCGCCACCAACAGCGTGGCCATTCAGCCGCAGGTGGCCGCCGACTGGAACCTGACCAACCCGCCCGCCCGAGACCTATACTGGGTGGGCGGCGGCGGCGACTGGCAGGACAGCAACCACTGGTCGCTCGCATCCGGCGGCGCGCCCGGCGAGTGCCCGCCCACGCCTCTGGACGACGTGTTTTTCGACGCCGCCTCCGGCCTCGTCGCCGGCGAGGCGGTCACGCCTACGCAGTTCTGGCAGTTCTGCAAGGACATGGACTGGACGGGCGTGAACGGCGGGAAACTGCTCTACGCACCCACACCCTACACCCCGAACAACATCCAGGTGTTCGGCAGCCTGACCTTTTCGCCGGGCATGGTGAACGAGTTTTACGGGCCGTTCTGGTTGCGGGCCGGCGGGCCGGCGACGATTACGAGCAACGGGGTTCATTTTAGAAACGAGTTGTTTTTTTGGGAACCCCTTGGGGATTGGAGCCTGAACGATGGCTTGGACATAGATCTCGGCCTGCGGCACCATTATGGAAAATTCACTACAAACAGCCACCCCATTTCGCTCGGATTTGGCTGGTCAGGAGGAGCAACTGGCCAGGAGGCATTTCTGGGTAATTCTACCATCCGACTTTTAGGGACTGTGAACAACGGTTTTTCCATTTACTACTCCATAGCCGCTTTATACTACAATCCAGGCACTTTCCATCCTGGAACATCGCACTTCATTTTTGAAAGCCCCACCCTGAGTCATTTGTATGGAAACGGATATAACCCTGAACTGTATGACGTTACTTTTAAAGCAAATTCGAATACGCAACTTTGGGGAGCAAAAATCAGCCACAAACTCATTGCTGAAGGCGATCTATATATTGACTACGCCAATGGCGACAACTACATCCACGATGCAGAATTTCGGGGCGACACCTGGCTCTCGGATTCCCGCCCTTACCACAGCATCAAATTTTTTCCCGGCAAACGCTACACCTTCGGCGGCGGGTACAACCCCTTCGGCGGCCCGTACACCACCACCCTCGTCCCCCACAACGGCGTCGAAGGCCAGTTCATCGCCCAAGGCCTGCCCGGCCAGTACATCGAAATGAAATCTTCCGACCCCAACAGCCCCGCCATCATCCACAAAGACGACTACGACGGCACCAGCACCTGCACCAAGTATCTCTTCCTTACCGGTATGACCCACACCGGTACCGAGGACATCTACGTGCCTACGCCCGGCGGCGATGTGTTCAACAACAGCGGCTGGTTGTTCTTTCCCTGCAACCCCTGTCCGGCCACCATCCCCGTGCTCGACTCGGCGGCCAGCATCATCACGGGTTGCCCGCCCGGCAAGGCCAAACTCGTGCTCGCCGGCCTCAAACCCGACGAGTGGGCCAACTGGTACACCGACCCCGCCGCCACCACCGATTTGGTGTACTCCGGCGGCACGCCCGGCCCGGCCGGCAACATGTTCCAGCCCGCCATCACCGGCCCGATCACGTACTACGCCCGCGTGTACAGCGACGGCGGTTTGTGCGAAAGCACGGTGGTGCTGGCGGTGGATATCACCATCACCAATCCGCCCGCTGTGTTCAACGTCACCGGCGGCGGCCTCGTCTGTTCGGGCAGCAATGGCACGCCTGTGGGGCTGGACGGCTCCGCCACGGGCGTGTCCTACCAACTCCAACTCGACGGCTCGGATGTGGGCGGCCCGCTCGCGGGCACCGGCGCGGCGCTGGATTTCGGCCTGCAAACCGCGGCGGGCACCTACACCGTGGTGGCTACCACCGACGGCACGGCCTGCTCGGCGGTGATGAGCGGCTCGGCGGTGGTGACGGGCAGCCCGAATCAGGCGCCTGTGGTGGTGGCATCCAGCAACGGACCGCTGTGCGCCGGACCTGCCGATTTGCTGCTCTTCGAGTCGGGCGGCGCGGCCGCTTCGTGGACGTGGAGCGGCCCGGGCGGCTTCGGGTCGTCGGATCAAAATCCGGTGATCCCAAACCCCTCGCCCGTCCACTCGGGCCTGTACACGGTGGTGGTGTCCGACGGGCTGGGCTGCACGAACATCGCACAGATAGTGGTGGCAGTAGCCGCCACTTCACCGTCCGCAACGTGCCCGTCCGGTCAGGCTGTTTGCCTTGAAACGCCGCCGTTTGCGCTAAACGGGGCCACCCCAATCGGCGGCGACTACTCGGGCGCCGGCGTGAGCCAGGGCATGTTTGATCCCGCAGCGGCGGGTGTGGGACAGCATACGATCACCTACACGATGGACGACGGCCCGAACTGCGCGAGTACTTGTACGTTTCATATCTCGGTGGCCGATGAAGCACTCCCGGTGGCCGTCTGCGACGAGTTCACAGCCGTTGCGCTCGGCACCGGCTGCATGGCGCTCGTGGATGCCAAAACCTTCGATGACGGCTCCTTTGACTATTGTTTGGATGTGTTTTTCAAGGTTCGTCGTCTGACCGGAACCGGGTGCGAACCGGACGACCGCTTCTACGATCAGATGAAATTTTGCGCTGCAGACCTCGGGCAAACAATCTCTATTGTTTTGCGGGTGTACGATGTACCGGTACCCTCGGGTGGGGTGGACGCGACCTTCGAGCAGTCGAACGCCAACGATTGCGTCGTGGAAGTGGAGGTTCAGGACAAAACCAAACCCACCTGTGTCGCTCCGGCCAACATTACCGTTTCCTGCGCAAATTTTGATCCCACCCTGGCCGTGTACGGGTTTGCCACCGGCGCCGACAACTGTTGTTTCGACACCATTACGGTGACCGACAACCGTACCCTGTTCGACTCGTTGTGCAACCGCGGCACCATTGTTCGAACCTTCCGCGCGTTCGATTGCGGCGGCTTGTCCACCACCTGTACGTTTCGGATTGTGTTTACCCATGACCAGAATTTTTACATCAAATTCCCCGACGACGTGCTCGCCACCAATTGCGACCCCAACGGCAACTACGGCGAACCGGAATTTTTCGGCGTGGACTGCGAACTGGTTGCTGCGGGTTACGATGACCAAGTTGTCCCGGTCGTGCCCGACGCCTGTTTCAAGATCGAGCGTACCTGGACGATTATCAACTGGTGTACCTACAATCCCAATCTCGGCTGTACGGTGGTGCCCAACCCGAGGCCGCTTGCCAACCCCAACCATCCCGCCAACCTGCCCGGCCCCACGGTGTCGGAGGCCGGTGCCGCTCCCCCCTGGGCGCCAACGGAGGTGGCCATTCTTCCGGGCCAACCACTGACCAACTATTCCAGTTTTTGGAGTGCCAATGCCAACTGCTACCAGTACACGCAGAGCATAAAAATCATTGACTCGGCAGGCCCGGTGCTGAGCGACTGTCCAGCCCAGCCTCTACCGGTGTGCGATCCGTCGGCCAACGATCCCGAATTCTGGAACGAACCGTACTGGCTCGACCCGACGACCAACGGCAACGACCTGCCCGAGGGCGCCACCGACCTGGCGATCACCGCCACCGACCTGTGTTCGGGGGCCGATGTGCAAATCCGTTATGTGCTGTTCCTCGACCTCGACCACGACGGCACGCAGGAAACCGCCGTACACAGCGCCAACCTGCCGGGCTTCAACACCGTGTATTTCGGCAATGCCTCAAACCCGAACTATTCCGGCGGTGCCCCCCGCGCCTTTGACGAGCGCCCCGTGCCGGCGGATGAGAAATACGGCTTTGCCCTGCAAACCACTGTTTCTGGAAACAACAAAACAGCCGCCGTGCGCTGGAACACCCAGCAAGCGCCGAACACATATACCTTGCCCGAGTTGCCGCGCGGCACGCACAAGATCAAGTGGTTCGTGGAAGATGCCTGCGGAAATGAAAGCATTTGCGAGAACGTGTTCACCATAAAATCCGACTGCAATGCGCCCACGGTGGTGTGCAACTCCTGTGTGAACGCCGAACTGCCGCAGTCCCAGTCGGTCACCATCGGCGTGGCCGATGTGTTGCAGCATACCGAAGACGACGTGACGCCGCAAAACCTCCTGATCACGGCAATCCGCAAGGCCGGCACGGGTTCGGGTTTCCCGGGAGCGCCGCCGAACAGCCCACAAACCAGCATCGAGTTTGGTTGCGGCGAACTGGGTTTGCAACAGGTAGAAGTCTGGTCGCTGGACGAGGCGGGCAACAGCGCGTTCTGCTTAGCCTCGGTGCTGGTGGGCGACCCGCTCGGGGTTTGTGGCGGGCAACCTTCATACCCGAACCTGACGTTTTGCCCCGGAGAAAACACGCCGGCCATTCCGCTGAGCGGTCCGGTACAAGGCGCCACCTATTCCTGGCTGAACGACAACCCGGGCATTGGACTGGAGGTGCTGGGCCTGGGCGACATTCCCTCGTTTATTGCCGCCAACAACACGGCAGCGCCACTGACGGCGGTCGTGCAGGTGTACACGCATTTCGGCGCATGCCCAAGCCCCGACCCGGTGAGTTTCACCATCACCGTCAATCCGGCTCCGGTGGTGTTCGCCCCGGACGACGTGATGGTTTGCCAGAGCGAAAACACTGCTCCGATCCAGTTTTCAGGTTCGCTGCCGGGCATGACGTTTTCCTGGACAAACGACAACCCGGCCATTGGCCTCGCCGCTGTCGGCACCGGCGACATTCCGTCTTTTACAGCAGAAAACAACACGTCGTCGCCCCTCACGGCTCACATCGAGGTAATCGGAGGCGGCATTCCCGGCCTGCAATGTCCCGATCCCATACCGGCATATTTTACGATTGTGGTAAAACCTACACCGATGGTGACCGACCCGGGCAACCAAGTGGTATGCGCCGGTGCGCAATCGGCGCCTGTGCAGTTTTCGGGCACCCTGCCCGGCACCACGTTCAGCTGGACGAACGACAACCCGGCCATTGGCCTCGCTGCCACGGGTACCGGCGACATCGCATCGTTCATGGCGGTGAACAACACCGGTGCCCCGGTCACGGCCACCATCACCGTGACACCGATGGTGGGCGATCAGCAGCCACCCACGGTGACCTGTGTCAATGGCTTGGTGGCAAACCTGATGCCGCCGGGCATGATGACCCTGTTTGCCACGGATTTCCTGAGCTCCGCGCAGGACAACGTCACGCCGTTCGACCAGTTGAAAATCGCCATCCGAAAAACCGGTTCCGGCTCGGGGTTCCCGCTCGACACCTACGGCAACCCGCAGGCCTCGGTGTGTTTTGATTGTTCCGAAATCGGCTTGCAGACGGTGGAAATCTGGGTGGAAGATGCCTGCGGAAACGCAGACTTCTGCCAGGCAACCGTGACCATACTGGACGGCAACGGGGTTTGCAACAACGGCTCCGGCAGCGGTTTCTGCATCTCCGGCAAAGCCGTGACGGAATACGGCGACGGCGTGGCGGAAGTGCATGTTTCGGTGACCGGCCCGGGCGTAAGCCAGACCGTGCTGACCGACGACGGCGGCAACTACATGCTCTGCGATTTGCCCGGCGGGCAGAACTATGAGGTGTGTATGGTCAAGGACGTCAATCCGCTGAACGGGGTGTCTTCCTACGATCTGGTGCTGATGAGCAAACATATCTTGGGCATTGAACTACTCGATTCGCCGTACAAGATCATCGCTGCGGATGTGAATCTGTCCGAAACGGTCACGGTATTTGACCTTGAAGAAACACGAAAACTGATTCTGGGTATTTACACCGAATTTCCACTGGCGACTTCCTGGCAGTTCGTGCCGGCCGATCATGTTTTTCCGAACCCGGCCAACCCGTTCGCCGATCCGTTCCCGCGCGGCTGCAAGACGGTTTCCCTGAACGGCGATGTCCACAATCAGGATTTCATCGCCATCAAAACCGCCGACCTGAATGGCGGCGCGGTGGCCAACGACCGACCGGCAGCGTCCAAGCCGACCAACACCATGCAAATGCAGGTAGCGTGTGCCGACTGTCCGGGCGAGCCGGTGGCATTCACGATTACCGTGCAGCCCACGCTCGCTTTCGATGTTGTGCCCGTCTCGCCCTCCTGCAACGGCGCCACCGACGGCAGCCTCGCGGTGGGCGGCGTTTCCGGCGGGCAGGCGCCGTACCAGTACGCGCTGAACAACAACCCGCTGCAAAACAGCCCGCTTTTCTCCGGCCTCGGCGTGGGAACCTACACGATCACCGTGCAGGACGCCGATGGCTGCACCGCGCAGCAGCAGGCCAACCTGCCGCAGGGGCCGGACCAGCCGCTGGCGATCCAGTGCCCCTCGGGACTGCCGCCGCTGACGGCAAATTCCAGTTGCCAGGCCACGCTGGGCGATTACACCGGGTTGGCCACCCTTTCAGGCGGCTGCAACATTCCGTTGAACCCGACGGTGCAGGCCCCGGCACCGGGAACCATTGTCAACCCCGGCACGGTGGCGGTTGCGTTGACGGTGAGCAACACCGCCGGGCAGTGCGCGACGTGCGTGTTCAATGTGGCGGTGAGCGGGGGATGCGGGCATTAACCCCACCCCCAGCCCCTCCCCCAAACAACTCGAATCCTTCCATTCATCACCCATAACATTCAAAATCAACAACATGAAAAGCAACGCACCACACCTCAAACCCCTGCTGCTCGCCGCCCTGCTGCTGGCTGTTTCGGCAAATCTCTCTGCCGACACCTACTACTGGGTAAACGGCTCCGGCGACTGGAGCCAATTCGCGACCCACTGGGCCAAAATACCCAACCCGACCCTGCCCGCGCACTACCACGCCAATATCCCCACCGATACCTCGGATGTGTACTTCGGCAACACCAACGGCGGCGCGGCGTACACCGTGAACGTGAACGGTGCGTTCACCGTGCCAAAGTGCCGGAACATGGACTGGACGGGCGTGCCGCTGGGAACAGTGTGGGGCGGCGACGGCGGGATGGATATTTATGGGTCGGTGCTGTTGGATGCGAATATGAGCATGACATTTTCCGGCATTGTCCATTTCATTAAACTGGATGGAACAACTAGCCAAATCTGGAGCAAAACCGTACATTTTTCTTGCCCGGTATATTTTGAAGGATCGAGTGGCGGGTGGCAGTTAGCAGATGATTTTTTTGCTGAAACCGGCATCCTGCATACCGGAGGCCTGTTAGAAACCATGGGAAAAACCCTTACCCTCAACTATGGGGCCTTTCACGGAGGCAACAATGCGGGAGTGCTCCATCTGGGAACTTCAACTGTAAAATTGCTAAACAGCGGTATGCAAATTTATTACCCCCCTGGCCAGTTTGACGGCAGCAATGCAACGATTGAAGGCTATGGAAGTAATACTATTGATGGAGCCTGGTATCATTCGAGCCTGATAACGGTAAAGGATGTTACCTTTTTCAACACGACATCCCATGTATATTGGGCAAATGGAAACATCACAGGCAAATTGACCTTCCATGGCCCTGGGGCTATTTATTCCAACAATATCCCCGGACATATCCCTGTGCTTAACGATGTGGAATTCAAACAAAACGGCAATTTCTTCAATGGCAACAAGTACAACCATTTAAAACTGACGGCGGGCAAAACCTACGTTTTCGGACAATACAGCGATTACAATTTTTATACAGACCACACCATCCTTCCCGGCGGCACCCTCACCGCCATGGGTAATAACACTTGTGCAGAGTTTATTACCATCAAATCGGGGCAGTACGGCACAGCGGTGAAGTTCATCAACAACTCGGGTTCCGACATTATAACCGGCTGCGTCATCCTCGAAGACATACACGCCGCGGGCACGAACACCCTGACGGTGAACGACGGCGTAAACCTCGGCAATACAAACGGCTGGATATTCGTGAACCCCAACCCCGGCCTCGACCTATACTGGGTGGGCGGTGCCGGCGACTGGAACGATCCCTGCCACTGGACGGATGATCCGCTGAGTTTGACGGGCGACTGCGGCTGCCTCCCCAACGGCGGGTCGAACGTGCATTTCACCGCCAACTCCGGCTTTTCTCCCGGCGACCAGGTGACCGTGCCGGAGGACGCCTACTGCCTGAACATGGATTGGTCGGGCGTGACGGGCGAGCCGGAGTTTTATCACCCGGTCGGCGGCACCAGCAACTTGCATATTTACGATTCGCTCACCCTGGATGCCGATATGGACTTCAATTTCGGCGGCACGGTACGCTTCCGAACCAGCGATACCTCGACGATTACGAGCGTCGGTCAGGATTTTGATTATATCGTGATCTTTGAAGGAACGGGTGTCTGGGAGTTGCAGGACACGTTCAAGGTGCTCGATTATCAAGTCTATCACGAGCGGGGCACCTTCAAGACTCTCGGCCACCCGATGCTGATCAATTACTGGTGGGGCAACCTGAAGGAGGATGGCTCAGGAACCCATGTCAACATGGGCGCCGAACTCTGGCTCGGCGAAGCAGGAGGCAATAGTTCCACGGTATGGTTAGTGAAGAGCACACAAACCAATACTAAAGGCACCTTTCGCTGCTGGTACGAAGCCGGCAAATTCCACGCCGTCGAATCCCATATCATTGGAGAAAAGGGCGGGTATATTGATTGCGAACCGTCCCTTTTCCACGACTTCTGGGATGTCACGTTCCATCCGATTGAACACGCGGGCGATTTCCTTTACGGCAATATCCTGAACAAACTCACCTTCCTCGGAGGGGCGAACTTAGTAGGGCCTGGCTCCCAGATTCACGAAGCAGCGTTTCATAGCGGGGGCTACATTTTTGACGACCATACGTTCGAGCATCTGACCATCTACGGCGGGAAAACATACAAGTTTGACGGTTATGCTCTTGGAGGCACGAACACTGTGCAAACCATCTCGGCTACGGGCACGTTCAATATTGTGGATGCCTCCTGCGAAACCCCAGCCTACCTGTTCAACGCCACCCCCGGCCAAACGACGACCTTCCGAAAAGAAGGCGCGGGCACGGCCTTTGACATCCAGCACGCCATCTTTGACCAGGTGTACCCCGACCAGACGAGTGGGGCTATTTATACCGCTACCAACTGCGTGGCCATCCAACCCGACGTGGAAACGGCATGGAATATCGCAAATCCTGCCCCACGTGACCTGTACTGGGTGGGCGGCGCCGGCGACTGGCACAGTGCTGCGCACTGGTCGCTCGCTTCCGGTGGAGCAAACGGCGAGTGCCCGCCCACACCGCACGACAATGTTTTTTTCAATGGCGGTTCCGGCTTTAATGCTGGTGATGCGGCTACCGTGGGCCAGAAGTTTGCTTTTTGTAAGGATATGGATTGGACGGGAGTGGGCAACGGAGCGGTGTTGGATAACGCAATAACATTGGGCAACAGCGAGGACTTTTATGCCCTGAACAACCTTTCCATTTTTGGCAATTTGAAGTTTTCCAGTGCAATGACCAATAATTTCATTGGCTCGGTTTGGTTTCGGGCGAAGGGGCCGGCGACGATTACAAGTGCCGACAATCATTTCAAATGGTACACACATTTTTGGGAACCGGCGGGTGAATGGACTTTGGCAGATGCCTTGTCTATAGATGCTTTTGCCAGACATTACTACGGGAAGATTTCCTCGAATAATCAAACTATAACGGTATCCAAGTGGCTCACAATTTACAATAACAGCCTTAATGCTTTTGCAGAGTTGAATCTGGGGTCATCCACGTTAAATATTGTGGGAGGAGGAGGATACAATATTGATGCCGATGGAACCTTCTTTTACCATTCTGGACAATTCAATTGTGGCACGTCGAGCATAATTCTTGGTGACTATAATCTTGGGCATAATTATCCTGGACGGATTTCGGCATACGGTGGTTCTCCAGTCGAATTTTACAATGTTACTTTTAAAGGGATTTATGCGCATTTACATTCAGGGGTTATTTTAAATAAGTTAGTTTTTGAAACAACCGGCTACATAGAAGCTGGCGGTGAAGTCAACGAAGCGGAATTTCACGAAGATTTCTATTTCTATGGTTCCCGTAACTACCACAGTATCAAGTTTTTCCCAGGAAAACGCTACAACTTTCTTGCCGGAAACACCCAAACTATAATTCCCCACAACGGTACCGAAGGCCAGTTCATCGCCCAGGGCCTGCCCGGCCAGTACATAGAAATCAAGTCTGACAACCCCAGCGTCCCTGCCGTCATCCACAAAGACGATTACGACGGCACCAGCACCTGCACCAAGTACCTCTTCCTGACCGGCATGACCCACACCGGCACCGAGGACATCTACGTGCCCACCCCCGGCGGCGATGTGTTCAACAACACCGGCTGGCAGTTTTTCCCCTGCAATCCCTGCCCGGCCACCATCCCCGTGCTCGACGCGGCCAACAGCATCACCACCGGCTGCCCGCCCGGCACGGCCAAACTCGTGCTCGCCGGCCTCAAGCCCGACGAGTGGGCCAACTGGTACACCGATCCCGCCGCCACCACCGACCTCGTGTACTCCGGCGGCACACCCGGCCCGGCGGGCAATATGTTCCAGCCCGCCATCACCGGCCCCGTCACCTACTACGCCCGCGTGTACAGCGACGGCGGGTTGTGCGAAAGCACGGTGGTTCTGGCGGTGGACATTACCATCACCTCGCCCCCCGCTGCGTTCAACGTCACCGGCGGCGGGCTTGTCTGCGCGGGCAGCAACGGCACGCCCGTGGGGCTGGACGGCTCCGTCGCTGGCGTTTCCTACCAGCTCCAACTCGACGGCTCGGATGTGGGTAGCCCGCTCGCGGGCACCGGCGCGGCGCTGGATTTCGGCCTGCAAACCGCCCCGGGAACCTACACCGTGGTGGCGAATGCCGACGGCACGAGTTGCCCGGCCACGATGACCGGCTCGGCCATCGTGACGGGCAGCCCGAACCAGGCGCCTGTGGTGGTGACATCGGGCAATTCCCCGCTGTGTACCCCCGCTGACCTGTATTTGGTCGAGTACGGCGGCGCGGCGGTGACCTGGAACTGGACGGGGCCGGGCGGCTTCGCGTCGTCCGACCAGAATCCGGTGCTGGCCAACGTCACGCCCGCCAACTCGGGAACCTACACCGTGGTGGTGTCCGACGGGCTGGGCTGCACGAACATCGGCTCGGTGGGCGTGATCGTATCCGACCCCTACCCGGCCTATTGCCCGACCGACACGACCCTGTGCATCAACTTCGGCTTGTTCGACCTCAGTTGGGGCGGCTGGCCGCCCGGCGGCACCTTCAGCGGCCCGGGTGTGTCGCAAAACCAGTTCGACCCCGCCGTGGCCGGCCCGGGCGTGCACGTGCTGAGCTACTCGGTGTACGACCCGAACAACTGCCCCGTCTCCTGCACCTTCAATTACACGGTGTTCGACCTGCCGGCGATGACCTGTCCGGGCGACTCCACCATTTGCCTCGGCGCTTCCATGCCTTTTGTGCTGACGGGCGGCAGTCCGGTGAACGGCACGTACAGCGGCCCCGGCGTCACGGCGGGCGTGTTCGACGCATCGGCGGCGGGCATCGGCCAGCACCTGATCACCTACACGGCCTACGCTTATGGCTGCGCCAATACCTGCACGTTCACCTACACGGTCAGCGGCGACCAGACGCCGACGCTCACGGTGAATCCGCCGGTGGCCGCGCTGTATGTGTCCTGCGAGCAAGGCCCGCCGCCGCCCGACGCCGCGGCGTTCGACCACCTCGGCAACCCGCTGCCGTACACCCTGACGGAGCTGACATCGCCCGGCGGCTGCCCGCAGGAGCTCGTCCTCGAGCGCATCTACACGGCCATTGACCCCAACGCGAGCTGCAACGTCAGCACGCATTTCGTGCAGACGATCCACATCACCGACGATCAGCCGCCCGTGCTGATCGGGCTGGCCGATGTCACGGTATCGTCCGCCGATCCGCTGCCGACGCCCACGGTGTCGGCGCAGGACAACTGCGATCCGGCGCCGGGACTGAATTTTGCGGACATGGTAGGCCCGGGCACATGCCCCGTGGCGGCAGTCATCACGCGCACCTGGACCACCGTGGATGCCTGCGGCAACTCGGCCCACGGCACCGAGACGATCACCGTCGTGGCACAGGCCGCCATCGCGGGCGACCTGAGCATCTGCGCCGGTCAGAATACCACCCTGACGGCAAGCGGCGGGGTTTCCTACGAATGGTCGCCTGGACAAACGACGCCCTCGATCACCATCTCGCCCGCCGCCACGACCACCTACACGGTGACCGCCACCGACGGCATCGGATGCACGGCCACGGCCACGGCCACCGTGACAGTAGAGCCTCCCATGACCTTCACGGTCACGCCCGCTTCCCCCTCCTGCAACGGCACCACCGACGGCAGCCTGACGGTGAGCGGCGTGTCGGGCGGGCAGGCGCCCTACCAGTACGCGCTGGGCAACGACCCGTTCCAGAACAGTCCGGTCTTCGGCGGCCTCGGCGTGGGCACGTACACGATCACGATGAAGGATGCCGATGGCTGCACCGCGCAGCAGCAGGCCAACCTGCCGCAGGGGCCGGACCAGCCGCTGGCGATCCAGTGCCCCTCGGGACTGCCGCCGCTGACGGCCAATTCCAGTTGCCAGGCTACGCTCGGCGATTACACCGCATTGGCCATCCTTTCCGGCGGCTGCAACATCCCGCTCAACCCAATCGTGCAGTCGCCCGCGCCGGGCACCATTGTCAACCCCGGTACCGTGGCCATTACGCTGACGGTGAGCAACACAGCCGGGCAGAGCGCGACATGTACGTTCAATGTGACGATTAGCGGGGGGTGTGGGCATTAACCCCTCCCCCAACCCCTCCCCCAAATGGGAGGGGGGCTTGCCCTCAGCAACAATGAAAATTTCGAGTGGGGATGTTTTGGCTTTCCGACTTGAAATCAACCCGCAACGCGCGATGTGCCCCCCTCCCCTTTTGGGGAGGGGCTGGGCTGGGGTTGACCCAACGAGCATTCAAAAATGACACAACAAAGTTTTAAAACACAGTTATCCAAAACGTTACACTAATTTTTTTCACATGACTTATCCAACCATCGCATCAACGTCCCGGAACAGGTGCCGGATTTTCCTTTCCCTGGTGCTCTTTGCGAGTGCCCTGTCAGGCATCAGCCAAACCATCTCCGGACAGGCCCGCACCGAAACCGGTCAGGGTATCGAAAACGTCGAAGTAAGCCTGACCGGTCCGGGGGTTTCCTTGCAGCAGTTTACAGACGACAACGGCAACTTCTCCTTCAGCGGCGTGCCCACCGGGCAGAGTTACGAGTTGTGTCTGTCGCTAAACATCAACCCGCTGAACGGGGTAACTACGTTTGACGGGGTTGTGCTCTCCAAACACATTCTGGACATCGAATTGCTGAATTCGCCCTACAAAATCATCGCTGCGGAAACCGGTACGGAAAACAACCCGCCCGATGTGCTGGATCTGTACCGGATGCGCCAGACCATTCTCGGCGTGTACACCGAGTTTCCTGCCACTTCATGGAAGTTCGTGCGGGCAGATTTTGCCTTTCCCGACCCGGCGCAGCCGTTTTCGTATCCTTTCCCGCTGGGCTGCAAAACCATGACCCTGAACGGCAATGCCACGAACCAGGATTTTATCGGCATCAAGACCGCCGACCTGAACGGCAGCGCCGTACCGTCCAACTGATCCCTCACCGCACCAAACTCAACTTACCATGCGCTTTTTGTCCTTGTTGTTGATCGGCCTTGGGTTACTACATGCCGGTACGATTGACGCGCTCACATTTTCCGTTTCTCCCACCCCGCAAACCGTATCGAACGGGTCGGCGGTATCGGTCGAGGTACAGGTTTCGGACTTTTCCGACATCGCCGGCTATCAGTTTTCCATGAGTTGGGACCCGGCGGTGCTGCAACTCCAATCCGTCACGCCCGGCCAGCCCGGCATGACGCTGAGCGGCAATTTCGGCGTCAACGCCGCCGCCGGCAAACTCGCTCACCTGTTTTACGCCCTGAACCCAGGCGCGCTGAACCTGCCCGACGGCTCGACGCTGTTCACCCTCCACTTCACAGCGGTGGGAGTGGCAGGTACTTTGTCGCTGGTGGAATTCACTTCCATTCCGACGCCCCTGATCGCCTACAACGGTAGTCTGCAGCCGCTCTCCGCGACAACCCTTGCCGGTGTGGTACATATCGCTGCACAGGGTGGTTTCGCAGTTTCCGGAACCATTGCCCGCGCCGGCGGCACGCCCGTACCGGATGTGCTGGCCATCCTCGCCGGCGATGCTGCGGGCAGCGACCTGACGGGAGCCGCCGGTGACTACGGATTTGCCAACCTCGCCGCAGGAAGCAACCTGAGCGTGACGCCTTCCAAAAACGCCAACCCGACAGCGTGCGTCAGCGTGCGGGATATTTTGTTTATTTACAAACACATCCTCGGTATGGAGCCGTTGCCGAACCCATACGCGATGGTCGCTGCCGATGCCAACAGAAGCAGGACCATCACTTCCTTTGACGCGGTGGAACTGCGCAAACTGATCCTGGGGATTTATACAGGCTTGCCCAATGCCCCGTCCTGGCAGTTTATCCCGGCGGACTATGTTTTTCCCGATCCGAACAATCCGTTCTTTGAAATTTACCCGGAAACAGCCCAGGTGACCAACCTGCAAACCGACGAAGTACTGGATTTCGTGGCCGTCAAAACCGGGGATCCCACCGACTGCACGGGCGATGCGCATGGCCCGGCATTCCTGTCCGCCGTGGCGTCCAACGCCAACGGCCAGCAAGGGCAGCAGGTGACGATTGACGTGACCGTACAGAATTTTTCCAGTGTATCGGGACTGCAGTTTTCCCTGCAATGGAACCCCTCGGTGGCGCAATTCGACGGGTTGAGCAATTTCAATCCGACGCTGCCCGATCTGAGTTCGAGCGCGTTTAACACGAACCAAAGCAGCGACGGGAACCTGTCGGTTTGCTGGTGGACGGACCTGATCGCCGGAAGCCAAACCCTGCCCGACGGGGCGGTGCTGTTTTCGCTTACGTTCACGCTTGTGGGGACAACCGGCAGCAGTACGTCGGTTTCATTTGTACACACCCCCACCCCGATGGAAGTGGTGGACGGCAACTGCGATCCCTTCGACCTGAACACCGACAACGGCCTGATCTCGATTTCCTCCCAGCCGCCGCCACCCGCGGGTGTCCATTTGGTTTCGGGAAATGCCACCAGCGTGAACGGCGCGCCCGTGTGCGCGCCCGTGTGCGTTTCGAATTTTATCGATGTGGCAAGCGCACAGTTCACGCTGGGTTGGGATCCCGCGGTGTTCAGTTACCAGCAGGTGCAGAATTTCCATCCGACGCTGGGGCTGAGCAACAGTAATTTCAACACAGCGCAGAGTGGCAACGGCCTATTGCTGTTCTCCTGGTTTGATCCGGGCGCGCAAGGAATGACGATACCGAACGGCGCCGTGTTGTTCGAAGTGTGTTTCGCACCGGTTGGGCCGAACGGCTCGTCCACCCCCTTCGCTTTTCCAAATGCCCCGGTTCCGCCGGAGTTTTACCAGCAAAACGGCAATACCGTCCCCGTGCAAACCACGAGCGGCACCCTGAACATCGTGGCGCCCGGCGCAAGCCCGATCACCATTTCGGTTTCACCAAATGCCCAGACGGTGCCCAACGGAACACCGGTGTCGGTGGACATCGCCGTGCAGGATTTTACCGACATGGCCGGCTACCAGTTTTCGATGAGTTGGGACCCGGCGGTGTTGCAGTTCCTGTCCGTGACCCCGGCGCTGCCCGGTATGGCCCCGAGCAGTAATTTCAATCTGGGCATTGCACCCGGCGGCAATCTTGCGCACCTGTATTTCCGACAGGATGTGAATCCGCTGACCCTGCCCGACGGAACAAAGTTGTTCACGCTGAATTTTCTCGCCGTGGGAGCGGCAGGCACTTCTTCGCCGGTGGAATTGAGCGCTGTACCGACGCCGATTGTGGCATACAACGCCGCCTTGCAGGCTGTGCCGGTGCTTACGCAGGCGGGCGTGGTGCACATCAGTGGGAACGGCGACTATTCCGTTTCGGGCGCCATCGCCCGTATCGGCGGCACACCCGTGCCCGGCGTTTCGGTGGAATTGAGTGGCGATGCCGCCGGTACCGACTTCACCGGCGCACCGGGCGAGTACCTGTTCGACAACCTTGCGGCGGGCAGCAACCTGATCGTGACGCCCTCCAAAAACGACAACCCGACGGAATGCGTCAGCGTGCGCGATGTGTTGTTTATTTTCAAACACATCCTGGGCATCATGCCGCTGCCCGAACCCTACGCGATGGTCGCCGCCGATGCCAACAGAAGCAGGACCATCACTTCCTTCGACGCGGTGGAACTGCGCAAACTGATCCTGGGAATTTATACGAACCTGCCCAATGCTCCGTCGTGGCAGTTTATCCCGGCAGATTATGTTTTCCCGCAACCAAACAACCCGTTTTTCGAAATTTTTCCGGAAACAGCTTCGGTGACCAACCTGCAAGCCGACGAAGTGCGTGACTTCGTGGCCATCAAAACCGGCGACGTGACGCACTGTGCCGGCGACGCACACGGACCGGCATTTCTGACCACTCTGGCCTCCAGCGCAAGCGGCCAGCAGGGCCAGCAGGTGACGATTGACGTGACCGTGCAGGGGTTCTCCGACGTGTCAGGACTGCAATTTTCCCTGCAATGGGATCCGGCGGTGGCGGATTTTGCCGGGTTAAGCAATCTGAATCCTGCCCTGCCCGAATTTAGTTCGAACGTGGTCAACACCAACCAGAGCGGCTCCGGTCATCTGTCGGTTTGCTGGTGGACGGACCTGATTGCCGGAGCACAATCGCTGCCCGACGACGCGGTGTTGTTTTCGCTTACGTTCACGCTCGTGGGCCAGCCGGGCAGCAGCACGGCGGTGGCTTTCGTGCAAATACCCACCCGTTTCGAGGCGGTGAACGGCGATTGCGAACCGTTCGGGTTGAACACCAGCAATGGATTGATTTCCGTACTGGGAGGCGCACAGCCGTGCAGCATCAGCTGCCCGACGGTACTGCCGGCGCTGCCTGCCAACTCCAGTTGCCAGGCAAGCCTTGGCGACTATACCGGCCTTGCCCTGCTTTCGGGTGATTGCGACAACAACGCCCCCACGGTACAAACGCCTGCGCCCGGCACGGTCGTGAACCCCGGAACGGTGGCTGTCACCTTGTCGGCAAGCGGTGGCGGCGGGCAGCAGGTGAGCTGCGTGTTCAATGTGGCGATCAGCGGGGGATGTGGAGGGAATTGACCCCTCTCACACTGAACATGGCGGTCAGCACCTGTTTAGCCTCTTTGACACCTACCGCAACACCACCTTCCGCACCGCAGCCCCCACCTGCACGAAGTACATGCCACGCGGAAGCGAACCGGTTTGCAATTGCAGGCGCTCCGCTCCGATGGGCAGGAATGTCTCCTGAATCATCTGTCCGGCGCTGCTGAACAGGGCCACCCGCGTATCGGCGCGCACGGGTAGCGAAGCGGCTACCCACACCACGTCGTTCGCCGGGTTGGGAAACAAGCGGAAATCAAAACCGGCCTGGTCGGCTTCGCCGGCGCCGACGGGCGGGTGTTGGATGTTGAAGCGCGGCGTACCGAAGAAGCCGCCCTCGCCGTCGGTCACCATGAACCGGAACCCGTCGGAAGCGTGGCTGCCGCCGTAGTCGAAGAAGCGGACGGCGCCGTTGTCGAGTTCGGCCTGCGTGAACTGGTCGCCGGGCTGTAGGGGCGTGCCGCCGTTTTTGGCAAGGTGTCCGTGCTCGGGCACCGTGAGCAGGGTGAACACCAACTGGGCGTGGGTATTGTTGGCGTCTTCCACCAGCAGCAGGTCGGGCGTCACGGCCCGGTTGTTGCCGGGGTCCACGATCAGGGTGTTGTTGTTCACCAGGTAGGGCGGGTTGAGTACCACTTCGGAACAGAATTCCAGTTGGAACGCCTCGAAGGTGCCGCCGCCGCCGATCTGGGTGTCCTTGATCCGAAGCGTCCACGTTCCGGTTGAATTTTGGTTTACAAAAGCGCCAAGCGGGTCTTGCGGGCGGTAGGCGATTCCAGAATTGGGAGGAGGACAGGGGAAGGAGTTGGGCGCTTCGTCGGTCAGGCGCAGGTTGAAAAAGCCGTTGAAATTGCCGCAGCGCCCCGTCCAGAGCACCACTTCGGTGCCTAACGGGCTGATCAGGCGCACATCCAGGTCTTTGAAAAACTCGTGGTAGCCTTTCACCTGCCGCACCTCCATGTTTTTGATGGGGCCGCCGGCAAGCACGTTTATTTTTGATTCAATCGTCGGGGTACCGTTGGCCGTCATGCCTTTGGGCAGGTCATTGGAAGCCCACTGGAAGCATTTTTCGGCAAACGTGGAAAAGAAGAACGGCTCCGTCCAGTCGTGTACACCGCACTCGTTCTTGGGGCGAACACGCCAGAAATACGGCGTGCCTTTGGCCAAAAAGATGGGCAGTTTGAAACTGTCGAGCGTGGTGCTGGTCACGGAGGCCAGAATAGTGCCGGGGGCAAAGGACGGGCTGCTGGCAAACTGCACATCGTAGCTCAGCGCATCGAGGGCCTTGTTCCAGAACAGGGTCTGGATGAGCGGCGCTTCGGTAGCGCCGTTGGCCGGCGACACGAGCGCGAGCGCCGAGAAGTCGTTGCGCAGCGTGGTCAGCACGATGGGGCGTAGGATGGGCGCCTGCCCGGCCACGTTGGCGCGCAGGGTCAGCGTGAACGTTTCCTCGGTCTGCACCTGCGAAAAATCGAGTGTCAACGTGGCGCTCTCGCCGGGCTGCAAGGTGGTGGCGCTGAACGAGGCCGACACGTTTGGCGGAAGCGCGCCGTCAATGTCGAGGGTGATGGGGCTGTTGAAGCCGAGCACGCCGGCCGTCGAAATTTCCACCTCGTGGTCGGCGGGCAGGCACAGGATGCCGCTGTCGTTGTCGAGGCTGATGGTGGCCGAGGGCTGCGTGGGCTGTTTGATCGTGAAGTTCTGGTTGGAAATGTCGAAAAACACGTTGTCGTAGCCATCCACGCGTACCCGGGCCACCGCAGTGGGCAGGTTGGGCACGAGCACATAGTGGCTGCCGTCGTTGCCCACGCGTTCGGCCAACATGATCGGGTAGGTCTGACCGCCATCGGTGCTCAGGCGGATATTGACGTGCGAGCAGCTGACAGGCGCCTTGTCGGAGTTGGCCACGTCCCAGCGCACTTCGGCATATTCGCCGATGTTCCAGGAATTGGCTGCCGTGTTGGGGTACTGCACTCGGAACGGCCCGGCGCCGCCCCATGCCTGAAAGGCCACGTCGGCAGAACCCACGCCGCCGCCACCGCCGCGGTTGTCGCGCACGGTGAGTTTGAACGTCAGGTCGCGCGTGTAGGCAGGCAGGAGTTCGCGGGGGTCGCTGCTGTTGTTCAGGATGGTGCTCAGTTGGGGGAAGTAGCGGTTGGTGGCGGGCACGGCGGGCCGGGTGCGGAAAATCGGCGAACTGGCCACCTGGGTGCCGAGCGGCGTTTCCGGGCCAATGTCCATTTGCTCCCAGCAGTAGGTGAGCGGATCGCCGTCGGGGTCGGTGGCGCTGCCGTTCAGTTCGAACGGGGTGCCGATGGGAATGTAAAAATTGTTCGGATAAGGCAAGGTCACCACGGGCGGGTTGTTGGTGGTCACAATGCTGGCGCCACAGGTGGAACCGGATTCGAAATCGAGGCTTTTGCGCATTTCCACAATGGAACCGCCGTGGAAGTACAGGTCGGCGCCGCCCTGCACATTGTCGCCACCGCAGCCGCCGACATACGACATGATGGTGCTGCCGCTGCCCGGTTCATACGCCGTGAGCGGCGCCCGCTGGTCTGCGGCAAAACCACCACAGCGGTTCCAGGTGTGATTGCCGCCGATCTGGTGCCCGAGTTCCTGACAAGCGACGTAGATGAACCCGGCGCCGTAGTTGCCACTTCCGGCCGTGCAGCCGAGCCACTTGCTGTTTCCGCAGATGGCGCCCAGGCCGCCCACGCCGCCGCCGCCGCGCGAGAACACGTGGCCGATGTCGTAGCCGTTGGGGGTCACGCCGGCGGTGACCAAAGCCTGCTGGTTTTGAGCAGCCAAGGCCCCGGGGTCGGTCCCAAAAAAGGGATCGGTATCGGGATTCAAAAAGATGCTCAGCAAGGTACCCTGCACGAGTTGAAAGCGCACGGCGAAGTCGCGCTCGTACGGCACGTTAATCAGGTTCACGTATTCCGCTAAGGCGGAAAAGATCGTTGGTTTGTCGCCGCCGTGGTCCTGGGAAAACTCGCCCGTGGTGGAAATCAACAATTTGTATTGCTTGAGCGTGATCGGCGCCAGTTCCGTGCCGCGTTCATGTACCGGCGGCGTATACCGCGGCGGTTCTTTTTCCAGCAGGTTTTTGTCCACGATCACTGTTCGCGGCCCTTGCGGGAATGCCTCGGCGGGAATGTCGTTGGCATCGTAGGCCATGTAAAATTCATCCTGGCCCCAGGCGAATGGTTCGATGAATTCGAGGCCCATATCGGCCCGGATCACCATGGCGCGAAAGCCGCGCAGGGTATGGCTGAAGCGCACTTTTTTGAGCGGGTCGAGCAGCGATTGCCCCGCGAACGTGCGCACGTATGGCGCCTGTGCGGCCAGTTCCGGTTCCATGATGAACACTTCCCATACGGAGAACGGCTCGAACGTACCGTCGGCCATAGGCAGGGCGATCACGGATCGGTTCTGCCGGGCCTCGGGCGTAAATTCCTGTGGAGCGTTTTGCAGGGCGGACTTGATGCCTGTGTAGTCGAGGTGGTAAGTCCGGTAATCCAGCGGAATCAGTTTGCGCTCGGCCTTTTCCGGCAGCGCGATGGCGCTTTCGGGCACGGTTTTGAAAAAATTGGGCGCGGCAGTTTGAGCGGTGGAAAGGGTGCCGGCAAGGAGCAAAAAGAAGGAAGTCCAAAAACGCATGGCGTGAAGTGCGGTATGTGGTGGAAATGGGAGATGAATAAACCGGTGCGAAAGTAGTGGTTCTGGCGGTGCCGAACCCTCCCCCTTCGCTCAACACTTGGCAAAAGGGCGGCAAAAGGCGCAATTTTCAAGGTCAAATTCCTGTGTGCGACAAATTTGAAAACCTGTGCGACATTTTTGATACCCCCTCGCCGCCACCTGCCACCACCTTTGTCCCGTCAATCGGCACATCGAAAACACTAACCGACCTGCATCATGAAAAAAGCACTCAAGATTATCGCGTACACCCTTGGCGGACTGCTCGCACTCCTGTTGATTTTTGCCGCCTGGATTCAATTCGGCCCCATGCCCACCTACGAAGTCAAGGCGCCCGACCTGAACATCGAACTGGACAGCGCCCGCCTGGCCGAAGGACGGAAGATCGTGCTCACCGAATGCGCCCACTGTCATCGAGGCACGGACGGCAAAGTTAGCGGCGACCTGTTCATAGAAGACCCAATGTTCGGCAAACGTTGGGCTTCCAACATCACCCAACACCCCACGCTGGGTATTGGCAAGTACACCGATGGCGAATTGGCCTTCCTGCTGCGTACTGGCATCAAAAGAGATGGCCATTTTGCCGGCCCTTGGATGACGTTTCCGTTGCACTCCGATGAGGATATATTTTCGATAATTGCCTTCCTGCGCTCCGATGCGTCGGAAGTACAACCCTCCGCAATCCAGATACCGCTTGCTGAACCAGGGTTTATGAGCAATATGTTTTTCAAATTTATAATCAAACCGTTCGACTACCCCTCCAAACCCATTTTGACCCCATCGCCGACAGATCAGATTGCATACGGGCGCTATTTGGCTACCGGAAGATGGGAGTGTTTCCGCTGCCACTCGGCCAGTTTTGAGACCAATAACGACCTCGAACCGGAAAAATCGCTCGGCTACTTCGGCGGCGGCAACCCGGTCGGCGACAAGGCCAACCCGCCCGTCATCTCGGCCAACATCAGCCCGGACAAGGAGACCGGCATCGGCGCCTGGACGGAGGAGCAGTTTTCCAATGCCGTGCGCTTCGGCAAACGCCCCGACGGGCAGCCGCTCAGCCACGTCATGCCGCCCTTTGCCGTGCTCAGCGACGAGGAAGTGTCCGCCCTTTGGGCTTATTTGCAAACCGTGCCGCCGGTCAAAAACAAAATTGACCGCAAACCAATAGTTCACTAATGGAAAAATCCAAAATCGCAACTTCCATGTTTTACCAACTTCCGCACACCATCGAAAGCAAATACGGCGAACGCATCACCTTCCTGCGTTTGGAAGGCCAACGGCTTATCGTAGAGAACGACGTGGACCCCGATTGCGGGCCACCCATGCACGTCCACCATATCCAAGACGAATGCCTGACTGTGACCGAAGGGCGAATCGGCTACCAGGTACTGGGCCAGGAACCACAGTTTGCAGGACCGGGCGAAACGGTGCTGTTCAAACGCGGTGTACCGCACCGGTTCTGGAATGCCGGCGACACCATCCTGCGCTGCACCGGCTGGATTGACCCCGCTGAAAGCATCGTGTTCTTTCTGTCCAACATGTACGATGCCATCAACCGGGGCGAAAACCACCGGCCCGAAACCTTCGACGGTGCCTACCTCACATGGCGGTACCGCCGCGAGTACGACATGTCGGAAATACCCGGCTTTGTGAAAAAAGTCATCATTCCCGCGACCTACTTCGTCGGCTTGTTGCTGGGCAAGTACGGCAAATTCAAGGATGCTCCGAAACCGAAATAACAACACACATCATTCACAACCAAAACTTTATTAACCATGTCCAAGTTATTGCATCTCGCTACTGCAACCTTTTTCTTCGCACTCTGCGTCTTCTCCAACGTGCAGGCCCAAACGACCTCCGATGCCGCTTCCGTCAAAACCTTCTGGAAAGAAGTATGGCAAGCCTACCAGACCGGAAATACTGAAAAGGTCATGGGCGTGTACACGGATAACGCCAGTTCCATCACCCCCGACGGGCGGATACAAGTAGGCAAGGACGCCATGAAAACCGACTGGGAGAATTTCATGAAAATGACGGACGAGGCGCCCAAATTCTCGTACGAGGAGCCGACCATCCGGCTCATCACCCCCGACGTGGCAGTCGTAACCTACGCCACGGAAGCCGACATCAAGATCGGCGGCCAGCAAGTGGGCGGCAAAATGATCGGCTTGTCCGTGCTGCACAAGATCAACGGCAAATGGATGGTCGAAACCGACTCCATGACGCCGGTGCTGCCCATGCATTAGGCTGTTGGCTGTTGGCTATTGGCCGTTGGCTGCCGACTAAGCGTACACCGTCAATGTATGGCATTACGCTCAGGAAAGCCAACAGCCAGCGGCCAATAGCCAACAGCATTTTAGAACGGTGCTGCGCCCGTCCCGTGCATTCGGGGCGGGCGTTTTTCGTTTTTGCCCGGAAAAAATTTTGAACTTGCGGGCCGTTCAGAAAACACCGTCCTGCATGAGAAAACAACTGTGGCTCGTGGCGTTTGCCTTGCTCGTTGCCTTGCCGCCGCTCGCGGATGCACAATCCCCTGTGGATTCGCTTTTGCAAGGGTTTCGGTCTGCCACCGACGACTCGCTCAAATGGATAGCGCTCTTTCAGGTATCGCAATACTACGCCAAGACCGATGCGGATTCGGCCCTGGCATGGGCTAGACGGGGCCTGGAGTTTGCCGAAAACAACGCGCCGAACCTCACCCCGCGAAGCCTGAACAACGTCGGGCTTCAACTGATGCAGCGCGGCAATTTCGACCAGGCGCTGGACTACTACCTCCAAGCCCTTGAAGCGGCCAAGCGCTACAACTGCCAACCCTGTATCGCCACTACAACCGGGAACATCGGCATCATAGCCTGGAACAAAAAAGAACACGAAAAGGCGGAACGCTATTTCCTAGAAGCGGTAGCCCTGGCACAAGCCCTGCGCGATACCGTTGGGCAGGCGCGCTACCTCAACAACCTCGGCCTGGTGCAAACCGACAGGGGCCTGCTCGCTGCGGCCGACCAGACCTTCCATACCGTGCTTGACCTGCTCGACGCCGCCGATACCAGCTCCATGCAACCCACCGTGTACAACAACCTCGGCAACATCGCGTATGCCCGGGGCAATTTTGCCAAAGCGCACGAATACTACCGGCTGTCGTACGAATTTGCCCAGAAAATGGGCGACGACGCCTCCGCGTTCCTGGGGCTGAACAACACGGGCTGGGCTTTTTTGGCCCAAAAAAATTATGATAGTGCCATCGGGTATTTTTCCCGGGCACGCGACCTGGCCGAAAAAACCAAAAACGAACGAAACCTCGAACAGGCCACCGGCGCACTCGCCGACGCGTACAAGGCCAAGGGCGATTTCGCCAATGCCTTTTTGTTTTTGGAAAAATACCTGCAAATCCACGACACGATCTCCGCCCGGCTCAACAACAGGGCCGTCATGGAACTGGAGGCCCGCTACCTGACCCAGCAAAAAGAGGCCGAACTGGCCCGGCAACAGCTGGCGCTGCAGCAGCAAACCAGCCAAAAGCGCCTGATCCTCGGTTCCGCACTATTCGTTGTATTGGCACTGCTGGGGCTGTTCCAGTTCGTCCGCAACCGGCAACGGATCAAACAAAAGGAGGCCGAACACGCCCTCGCGCTCGAACAGGCCGAAGCCGAAAAATTGCGCGATCTCGACCACGCCAAGTCCCGGTTTTTTGCCAACATCAGCCACGAGTTCCGCACGCCCCTGACCCTGATCCTTGGCCCTGTGCACCAGTGGCTCGAAAACGCCAGGCCCACCAATCAGGAGGCCACTCCGGTCCCCGTGCGCGGACTCGACCTCGTGCGCCGAAATGCCAACCGCCTGCTCGATCTGATCAACCAGTTGCTCGACCTGTCCAAACTCGAGAGCGGATTTATGCGCCTGTCCGTCGCGCCGGGCGACCCGCTGCAAACCCTGCGTGTCTTAACCAACGCGTTCGAGAGTATGGCCGAGCAGAGTGGCATCCGTTACGAAATTGCTGTTCCCCAAACACCGGAAAACGCCTGGTTCGACCGCGACAAACTGGAAAAAATAGCCGCCAACCTGCTGTCCAACGCCTTCAAACATACCCCGCCAGGTGGCTCGGTGGCCGTCAGGGCCGAGCTGCGCCACGAACGCCTATTTCTCGAAGTAGCCGACACCGGGGCGGGAATCCCGCAGGAGGCGCTGGAAAAGGTGTTCGACCGGTTTTATCAGGCCGGGGGTGGGGCCGGAACAGGTATCGGCCTCGCGCTCGTGCGCGAACTCTGCGCCCTGCACCACGGCAGCGTATCGGTCGAAAGCGCCCTTGGCAAAGGCTCGATTTTCCGGGTGGAAATACCCGTAGATCGCACGGCATTTTCCGCCGAAGAGCGCTCCGAGGCGGCAGCGGCGGCACTGTCCTCGTCGGACGGTTTCTCCTCTTCCGACGAATCAACCCGGCGCAAAAAGAGCGGCAGCGCGTATTCGTCCGACGAAGAAAAATCGTCGGACGACGCGCGTCCACTTTGCCTCGTGGTGGAGGACAACCTCGAACTCCAGGGCTACATCCGGGAGCAGTTGCACGGCGCTTTCCGGGTGCTGCTGGCTTCGGACGGGCACGAAGGCCTGCAATCTGCGCTCCTGCACATCCCCGATCTAATCATCAGCGATGTGATGATGCCCGAAATGGACGGCAACCAGCTCTGTGCCGCGCTCAAAACCGACGAGCGCACGAGTCACATCCCGGTCATTCTGCTCACGGCTCGAGCGGGCCGGGAAAGCAGGATCGAGGGCCTCGAAACCGGCGCAGACGACTACCTGACCAAGCCGTTTGATGCCCGAGAACTGATCGTCCGGGCACAAAACCTCGTGCGGCAGCGGGAAATACTGCGCAAACAGTTCAGCCGTACCGTGGTGCTACAGCCCAAGGAAATAGCCCTGACCAGCGCCGACGAACGCTTCCTCCAGCGCATCCAGGAAAGCCTCGACGAGAATCTCGGCAACGACCAGTTCAGCGTGGAAGAGCTGGCAGCCGCTGTGGGCATGAGCCGCAGCCAGCTGCACCGCAAGCTCACGGCGCTCATTGACCAGCCTCCAGTCGAGTTCATCCGAAACTTCCGCTTGCGACGTGCCAAGGAAATGCTCGAAGCGGGGGTGGGCAACGTGTCCGAGATCGGCTATGCCGTGGGATTCAGCAGTCCGGCATATTTTTCCAAGGCATTCCGCGACGCGTTTGGGGTAGCGCCGAGTGCGGTACGGGGTAGTTAATGTCACAGAGGCTCACAGAGTTTAGGAGGGCACAGAGTTCTATTTTTTCTCTGTGTTCTCTAAGTCTCTGTGAGCCTCTGTGACATTAACTACCCCCTCTACGGGCGCTAAATAATCTCGTGGATATGCGCCTGAATGCTCTGGGTCATGCGACTTAGCGGGAGGTCGTTCTCGTCGGCGCCGAATGGCTCCTCAATCTCTTCGGCGATCAATTCCAAACTGGCCAGCACGAAAAAAATGAACGCCACCATAGGGACGACGTAGTAGCCGAGGTTGAACACATACCCAAACGGCAGGGTGGCCACGTACACGATGATAAATTTTTTGATAAACACGATGTACGAGTACGGGATGGGCGTGTTTTTGATGCGTTCGCAGCCGCCGCAGATGTCGGTGAACGACTGGAGTTCGGCATTGATGAACAGGAGTTGTTCGCCACTGATCTTTTTTTCCTGAAGCATTACGTGGGCGCGGCGATACATCAGCGAAGCCACCTGGTTGGGTATATGTTTTTCCAGGTCGAGCGTATGCTGTGTGTATTCGGGGAGGTTGTCGAACAATTCGATGCGGACATTTTCGCTGCGCAGGTGGTTTTTCAATGCCGTGGCGTAAGCGGGTATCAGTACCCGGAAATATCCCCGGTTCGGGTCGCCTTCCGGGAGTATGGCGGCCAGTTTCATGGCCAGGTTTCGGCTGCTGTTCACGAGGGCGCCCCATAGTTTTCGGCCCTCCCACCAGCGTTCGTAGGCGGTGTTTGTCCGAAAAACCAAGGCAAAGGAGATGACAAAACCCAGCAGTGTGTGCATCAGCGAAATATTGCGGATAAGGCTGTGCTCGCTTAATTTCCAGTATTCCAGTTCGAGCCAGGCCACGAAAGCGGAATACAGACTGACGCCGATGATCCAGGGGAACAAGCGGCGCACCGTATCGGAACGGTGAAAATGGAACGGGGGACTGAACCATTTTTTCGGGTCGTGGGCGATCATGTTATGTCTTGTTTGGTAAGTATCCGGACATATTTTAATTGACAAATAATTTGTAGCGCGTACTCAATGTAAAAAAAGTGGGCTTATTCCTCCCGTAAATAAGCAGGCACCCGAACCGCCCGCGCGGCGGGCGCCAGGGAAGCCAGCAGCCCGATGCCCAGCACGGTGGCGGTGACGGACAAAAAGTCCCACGCGCGCATGGAAATCGGATAGCTCTCCACCAAAAATCCTTGCGGTATAGTGACGATGCCATAAGTTTTTTGTGCGAAGTACAGTCCCACCGCTATTGCCATGCCGATGCCCATGCCAAGGGCGGTGAGCAGCATGCCCTCGCCCAGAAATATTCGCCAGATCGTCTGGTCGTCGGCGCCCATACTTTTCAGGATGGAAATGTCTTTTTGTTTGTCCAAGACGACCATCCAGAGCGCTCCCACCATATTGAACGCCATGAGCAGGAGCATGAGAGTGGTGATGGCAAAGCCCATCCATTTTTCCAAGCGCATGACCTTGAAAAAAGCCTCGTTTTGTTCGTAGCGATCCCGAAGGACAAACCCCTCGCCGAGCACTCCAGCGAGCGCCTGTTTGACGGCTGCCGGGCTGGCGCCAGGCGAACACCGTACCTCGAGCGCCGAAACCGTGCCGGGCGGGGCTTCCAGCAGTTCGCGCACAAATTCCAGGTTGGTCAGCACGTATTGGTTGTCGAAATCCTGCTGGATGGCAAAAGTGCCTTTTGGATAAGCATAGCGAATGGTGAAGGAATTGTCCAGCACGCCGGCCTTTTCCTTGGGCATATAAATCCGGAGCGCCGCGATCGGGTTGCCCACATCCACGCTGAGTTTGTTGCGCATGCCGGCCCCCAGCACGGCGCAGTTCCGATCGTCTTCCTGCAGTCGGTATGCTCCCTCGCGTATCGTCGAGTCAATCCCGTTCACCCGGGCGAAGTATTCGTCCACGCCCTTCAGCACCCCGAAGTCTTGTGAGCCTTCATATTCAAAAAAGGCGATTTCTTCGATGGTCTCGCTCGCTACCAGTACGCCGGGCAAACGGCGGATTTTATCCAGGGTGAAGCTGTCCACCTCGAATGTTTTGCCCTTTGCCGCTGTGATTTTTATTTCCGGGTTGAAGTAGCCGAACAACCCTGAAAGCAGGTCCTCAAAACCGTTGAACACCGAAAGAATCAAAATCAATGCTGCCGTGCCCACGGAAATGCCGAACACGGAAATGCCCGCAATGATGTTGATGGCGTTTGTGCTGCGTCTGGCGAACAGGTATCGGCGGGCAAAAAGGAACGGGATGTTCAAGGTATCGGCAGCATTGATGGCTCAGGTTGTAGCCAAATGTTTAAAAATCAAAACCTTGTCAATTTTGGTCTTGTCCATATCCACGATTTCAAAGCGGAAACCCTCAGTGTCGAAGTGATCGCCTTCCCGAGGGATTTCGCTGAGTTTGTGCAGGATGAAACCGGCCAGGGTCGTGTAGTCGGCATGATCGGATTCGAACTGCTTGAGGTGTACGGTTTCCCGCAATTCGTCAATCGGGATGCTGCCCTCCACGAGCAGGCTACCATCCTCGCGGGTGACAATGGCGGGGTACTCGATGTCGTCCATATCCGGTAGCGCGCCGAAGATATTTTCTGTCAGGTCGTGCAGGGTGATGATGCCTTGGATGGAGCCGTACTCGTCCACCACAATGGCAAAATAGTTGCGCTCTTTTCGAAAACGCTCCAAGATTTTGAGGGCATTCATGGTTTCGGGGACGTACAGCGGGGGTGTCAGCACGCTTTCGAGAACGAAGCCGGGTTTGTGCCGACTGTCAATGTAGTCGCGCAGCCGGAGCACACCCAGTATGTTTTCGATCGAGCCGTCGCACACCAAAAACTTGGTGTACCCGCTTTCGCGAACGATGCGATCCGTTTCGTCGGCCGGGGCCTGCACATCGAGCCAGACCAGATCGTTCCGGTGCGTCATCACGGAGTAGGCGTCTCGGTCGGAAAAGCGCAGGATATTTTGGATGAATTCGCTTTCCTTGGTTTCCAGCACGCCTTGCTGGTTGGCCTTCCGTACCATCTGTTTGATCTCTTCTTCCGAAATGTGCTGCTCTTCGCGTGGCTTGATCAAAAACAACCGCAGGGTGAGCCGGGTCAGCAAGTTGAGCGAAAACGAAAGCGGGCGAATCACAAAGGCGATGATGTTCAGCACCGGCGCCAAAACCATCGAAAGCGTTTCGGCGTGGCGAACGGCGATATGCTTGGGAGCCAGTTCTCCGACAGCTATCGCGAGTGCGCCGGAAAAAACAATTGCCAGTACGATGGACAGTTGTCCCGCATAAGGCGCGAACAACTGGATGTTGCCCAGCATGGGCGCGAAGTATCCGCCAAATTTTAAGCCGACAAATGCCCCTTCGATGAGGGTGAGCAACGAGACGCCGACGCGCATGGTCAGGAGGAAGCCCTCCGCGTTCGTTAGCAAGGCAAGGGCTATGCCGGCTCCCTGGCTCCCTTTGGCTCGTTCGCTTTCGAGGCTGGTCCGTTTCGCAGAGATCAGGGCAGTTTCGCCCAGTACCAGAAAACCGTGGAGGGCGAACAGTAAAATTAGTATGGCTATGTCCATGAAAAATTGCTGCAAAAGTATCGCAAGTCGTCGTAACCTTGCAGGGTTTTTACACGGGTTGCCTGGGTGGTTGTTAAAAAATGTTAAAGAAGGCAATATTTTTTGCTCAACTACAACAACCGCCTACTTTTGGCTTCGCAAAACAGTTGCTTCGTCAACATTCTGTTCACCAAATTTTTCTTCGCGTATCGGATAAAACTTGTACACCATTTAAATGCTCTTGTTAATTTAACTGGTAAAACAGCAAACCTACTGTTGCTCATGCAAGTTATGCCGATGTTGATCAACGATCATGAACTGATCGCGCGCTATGTGGACGGAGACGAAAGCGCCTTCGAGGTGCTTTTACACCGCTACAAGTCCAAAATTTACACCTCCATTTACTTATTCGTCAAGGATCAAGCCCTTGCGGAAGACATTTTTCAAGAAGTCTTCATCAAGATCATTGACACCCTGCGCAAAGGGAAGTACAACCACGAAGGCAAGTTTGTGCAGTGGGCCATGCGCATTTCCTACAACATGTGCGTGGACTACCACCGCCGCAACAAGCGCCGGTCGCACATCAATCCCACGGAAGATTTCGACATCTTCGAAGTGCTGCGCCTGAGCGATGACGGGCCAGACACCGAGATCATCCGCAGCGAGTTGCACAACCGCATCCGCTACCTGGTGGATGCCCTGCCCGAGGAACAGCGCGAGGTGGTGATCCTGCGGCACTACGCCGACCTGAGTTTCAAGGAGATCGCCGCGCTCACCCGCGTGAGCATCAACACAGCCTTGGGCCGTATGCGCTACGCCCTCATCAATATCCGCAAGATGATGGCGGAAAAAGATGTCGTATTGCAGTAAATCTGCTTCAGGGGCAGAGAGTTCCCTACCTTTGGCTGCGAATTTGTCAATTTTGACCAACCCGCATGGATAAGGCCCGCGTCAGCATTATCATTCCCACAAAAAACGAAGCCCGGTACATTGGGCCAACGCTCGAGCAGTTTCGCCACCTGATTGAACCCCATAACCTCGAAATCGTCATTTCCGATGCGAACAGCGCGGACGGCACCGCCGACATTGTACGCCAGTATCAGACCGAATGGGGCGAAGGCCGCGTCAAACTGGTGCAGTCCCAAGGGAAACAAAACATAGCCATTGGCAGAAACCTCGGCGCCGCTGCCGCCACGGGCGACATTCTTTTTCACACGGATGCCGATGTCCGTATCCCGAACCCGGAGCGATTTTTCGAAAAAATTCTGGCAGCCTTTGACCGCCCTGAAGTGGTGGCCGCTACTACTCCCATTTGGGTGTACCCACAGGAGGCAAGCCTGCCCGACAAAATCTACCACGTTCTGATGAACCTGGTGATCCGCCTCTCCTTCACATTCGGTGTGTACTTGGCCAAAGGCGAATGCCAGTTCGTCCGCCGCTCCGATTTTGAGCGCATCGAGGGCTACAACGAGAAGATCGTGGCCGGCGAGGACTGCAACCTGTTTTTCCGGTTGCACAAAATTGGAAAAATCGCCTACCTCTACCGCCTCAAGGTGCACCATTCCCCGCGTCGCTTCCGCCAATACGGCTACATCCGCGTCAGCCTGATCTACTTCCGGGAAGGGCTTTCGCTGCTTTTTTTGCGGAAATCGTACGTGGAGGAGTGGAAGCCGATCCGGTAGGGGGGTGAATGAAAAAACGACTTATCCGCTCTACGCGCATAAGTCGCTCTGTATCCGTGTGGGCCCGGCAGGAATTGAACCCGCGACCGTCTGATTATGAGTCAGCTGCTCTAACCACCTGAGCTACGGGCCCCTACGCACTTGGTGTGCGTCAATTGCGGGGCAAATGTACGCGTATTTTGTTTTCGGGCAAGGCTTGACGCCGGATCAGTCCACTTTTGCTTTGAACGGATACTTGAGCCCTTCGTATTCCTTCAGGATCATCTTCACGGAGCCTACCGAGACGGGCGTTTCCAGCAGGATCGGGATCCGGTTTTCGTCGTCGGAGACCCAAACGGTCATCTTGGCCTCGTCCTTGAACACGTTGCCCACAATGACCTGTGGTTCGAACTTCAGGGTGTTGTAGCGCCCCATTCCGCGCACTTTTTTGCGGCCTTCTTTGCCCATGTAGCGCATCTTGAGCGGGAACTCTTCCTGATCCATGAAGATTCGGAACGGCTCCTCGGCGCCTTTGTTTTTGCCGGAAAAGTCAATGGTGCGCAGAAAGTACATACTGGACAGGATATCATGTACTTTCTCCTTCACGGTATGCTCGGTTTTTGTCTCTGATTCGCCGCGTTTGGGGGCACGCCATACGGTGGTAGCCAGAGCGGCCTGGTCGAAGGTAATTCGTTCGAAAATCTGGTACTTGCCTTCGTGGATGCTTCGCTCGGAACGGACAGGCAGCAGGGTGGTTTTGTCCACCCAGGAATCGTACTTGTCTTCGGCCTTGAAGAACCACTCGTACGAATCGTAGGTTGCGCCGTAGGCCTGGTAATGGTACTGTTTGTCTTCGTCAAACACCTTGAACGTCACCTCGCCGGCGGCCAGCCATACGAAGTTCCAGTTGTAGTAAATCTTGTAGGTAAGTCTTTCGCCGTGTTGAAAGGCGCCATTCACGGCACGCGTAGTATCCATAGAAGGCTGGGCCGTTGCCGGATTTTGGGGCAAATTCGGAGTGAAAAACGGGAAAACGGCCAGACAGACGCTAAGTGCAGACAATTTGATTCCTTTCATGTCGAGTTGATTTGGCAATGCAGACGCAGAAACAAAAAAAAGTACCACTTAACGAGAGCAGGTTTTGGTTTAGTATTCGTCGGCTCTGAACGAAAAATGGGCAACTGCCGACCCGTCGGTAGTTGCCCATGTACTGCATTTATGTGCTCAATGAAACTATTTCATTGGCCTTGCAAAATTTAATCAATTAGAAGCCCGAGGCTTTGTTGCCCATGAAGCGGCCTTTGCCGGCATCGGGACCTTCCGGACGAGCCTTATCGGTTTCGCCGGATTTGGCGACGCGGAAATCAGCGCGGCGGTTGAGTTCGGAAGCACCTTTTGCCGGAACAAGCGTGCTGCCTTCGCCGGCATAATCCAGCACCAAACGGTCACGCGAGATGCCGTGCTGGTTCACAAGGAACTCAATGGCGGCCATGGCGCGGTTGTAAGAAAGCACGTTGTTGTAGCCTTCCGAACCAACGGCATCGGTATGGCCAGTTACAGCAACACGTACCTTGGAGTTGTTTTTCAACACCTGAGCGATTTGGTAGAGTTTTTCATACTCGCCATAACCAATGTTGTAGCTGTTGCTGCTGAAATTGATGATCGGGAGGAACCAGTCGGACAGACCTTCCTGAACCGGCAGTTTGAAGTTGGCCAGTTTGGCATCCACGATGCGGTTCACGTCAGCCTCTGTGATCGGTTTCGGCACTTGAGCCACGCCATTGGCATCCACCGGGTAGCCGGGAGGCGAAAACGGCTCTTTGTCTTTGTAGTCCATCACCTTGTCCATGTCGCTGTCCAGGGTCACACCACGCGGGTCCACACGGGCACCGGCCGGGCTTTCTTTTTCCTGGTCAACCATGTCAATGACACCGTCGCCGTCGGTATCCGTCGGGTCGTACACCGGACGGGCTTCGAGTGCGGCGATGGCATCGCTAACCTGAGCCATCGGGTTGGCCCAGTACAGCGGCTCGGATTTGGGAGCGCCGTTTTTGTCCTTGCCGCCCAGGTTGAAGTTCAACGTGATGTGCGGGTAGTGGAGGTAGTCGCTGTACGACGTGGCAGATCCCGTTTCCCGGTAGTTTTCGTCGCCGTCCAGGATGTCGCCGTTGCCGCCGAGCACGGAAGCAAGGGTGTACTCCACACCGATGTTGAACTTCGGGCTGACACGGAAACCAAGACCGATACCAGCTTCGAATGTAGCACCACTACCGTCAATGCTGCCAGCGGCGGTGGGGGACATGCGCTCTGGTGATTGTTCAATGTTAACGTAGTCCGTGGTGAAGCTCGAATAGCCCAGGCCTGCGAACAGGTTTACTGCCACCTTGCGGTGCGGTTTGTCGAAACGGAAGTTGTTGACGGTCACAACCAGTTGAGCAGAGCCGGAAATCCAGCTCATCTCGGAAGTAGAGGTGGCATCGGCATTTTCGCTTTTGGTTTTGGCGTACAAACCTCCGACGCGCACCGAAAAGATGTGGTCGAGGGCTTTGCGCACATGCAAGCCGCCGCCGAAGCCGAGCTTGCCGTCAAGGTCGCCCGAAACGAACGGAACACCACCGTGAAGGCCCAGTTCCCATTGGTCTGCGGGCGTGAAGGAGCGGTATGCACCGCCTGCGGGAGCCGCTGCATCCTGAGCCGAAAGGCTGATGCCGGCACACATAAAGAGAACAGCGAATACTAAGTTTCTAACTGTCATAGGGTCACTGCATTTAGATTTAAAAAATGTTAACAGTTTAGTTCAACGCTTTTGAATTGGCGTAATTATGAAAATACGAACAATGATTTGTCTTTCTGAGGCCAAATGTCCGTGGTTTTTTGGAAAAAACCACAAGACCGGTTTCTTGCGGGTCAAATATAGCGCATTCAGAGAAATATTATTTGGAGCGCGGTTAATTTTTATCACCACGTCCAGCCAAGAGCGAATAGTTGCTGATACAGCACCCGAATTCGCCTTGATACTTATCTGCATGACATGCCGCGACCAAATGCTTCGCCTCGGCGCCCTCCCCTCTCAGGGTTATGCCGCCGCAAAAGTAGCGAAAATAGAATTGGATTTGTTGTTTTGCGAAAAAGTCTTGTTACCCTTAAAACAAGTGCCTCTTACTTTAGGGGGATATTTATTGCCTGAATTACCGGACAAAGGCCGTTTTTTGCTCCCAAAACAAGCAAGGCTTATGCTGCAAAACTGGCTGAAACCCCTGCCCACCTCGTTGCGGAAGGCCATTGACCCGCTCGAAGATTTTTCCTTTGGAAAGAATGTCCGTTTGCACGGCACAGCGTTTCCCGACTTGAAGGGCGTGCGCGTGGCATTGCTCGGCGCAGGAGAGAAAGAAGCCAATGTTGTGCGCGAGGCGCTATACCGGACAGCATTCCCTTTCCCAAAGGGCACTGTGGCAGACCTGGGCAACCTGCGCCGCACAGATGCCGCGGTGCTGATACCTGTCTTGTTCGAACTGCTGAGCGGCAAGGTGGTGCCGATTGTACTTGGCAGCGACGATGCCTTGGCCGCGGCACAATTCCTCGCCTATCAGGAAACAAAATCATTGGTAAATCTCGCCGTTGTGGACGAGTCGCTTCAGTTGCCGGATTCAGCCACTCCCCCACCGGTTTACGCTCCTCTGCTTTGGCCGCGCCATCCATTGCTGTTTCACTTCGGGCTTGTCGGCTTGCAAAGCCACCAAACGGCTCCTGGTATTGTAGATTTTTTGAACCGGAACAACTTTGACACGGTGCGATTGGGTAAATCAAGGGCGGCGATGGAGGAAACCGAACCTGTGCTTCGGGACGCCGACCTGTTGGCGTTTCATTTGCGCGCACTGAAACAATCCGAGGCGCCGGGCGTGGACATGCCCTCGCCCTCCGGGTATTTTGTGGAAGAAGCCTGCCAGCTGTGCCGGTACGCCGGCATGAGCGACAAACTGACATCCTTTGGTATTTATGGCCATAAACTCGACCGCGATCCCAGCCAACAAACGGCCCAGACGATCAGTCAAATGCTCTGGTATTTTCTTGACGGGTATTTCAATCGGAAGAACGACTACCCGGCATCCAAGGATGGCCTGACAGAATACATTGTTGATCTCCCGCAGCTGCGCTATCAAATCACCTTCTGGAAAAGTTCGCGCAGCGGACGCTGGTGGATGCAAACGCCCGTGGCGTCCAAAAAAAAATACCAGCGACATTACCTTGTTCCATGCTCTTTTCAGGATTATCAAGCTGCCTGCCGGGAGGAATTGCCCGACCGGCTCTTGCAGGCATTGCGCCGGTTCGGAGGGTAGTCGCTATACTACCACGCGTTCCAAACCAATTCCCCGAGATGCCTTGATGAGGATGAAGGCATCATCAAATGCTTGTTGGTCAAACCATGACTTGGCCGATTGTGCATCGGGAAAATGCAATGCCTTGGACCGGACAAAATCACACCGGCCAAACTCCGGCCCTACGACGACCAACCTGTCCAGTTTTAGGCGGGCGGCGAAACGCAGTATGTCGCGGTGCTCCCGTTCGCTTTCGGAGCCAAGTTCCAGCATGTCGCCGACAATGGCCACCTTTTGCCGGGCCGTCGCTGTCCGAAGCGTTTCCAAGGCAGCCCGCATGCTGGAGGGGTTGGCATTGTAGGCGTCCAGGAAAATGGTATTGTTGCCGCGGGTAAGAACTTGGGAACGGTTGTTGGCCGGTCGGTACCGTTCGATGGCGGCCTTGATTTTCAAGGCCGGCACCTTGAAGTACGCTCCAAGGGCTACTGCCGTCATGATGTTGTGAAAATTGTGTCGGCCCATGAGATGCGAATACACTTCCACGGGGGCGTTGTGCTCCGACAAAAACGCTATATGGACAAACGGGCCATTCGGCAACAGGTTGACATCAATGTAATCGTCCTGTGGTTTCAAGGCATCGGCTGCGGCATAAAAAACTCTTTTCGATACCTGCCTGGACATGGTTCTCAGGTATTTCTCGGATGCATTCACAAACGCACATCCGTTGTGCCGGGCCAAATAGTCGAACAGTTCGCCTTCGGCTTTTTTTACGCCCTCCAGATTGCCGAAACCCTCGAGATGCTCTTTCCCGATGTTGGTGAGCAACCCGTGGGTCGGCGCGGCTATGTCGCACAGCTGTTCCATATCGCCCGCACGGTTGGCCCCCATTTCGACGACCGCCACTTCTGTCTCCAAGGGCATGGCCAGGAGGGTAAGCGGCACACCAATGTGGTTGTTCAGGTTCCCTTTGGTGCTGTGACAAGGGTAATGGCTGCCAAGCACGGCAGTCACCAATTCTTTCGTGGTGGTTTTCCCGTTGGAGCCGCCAATGGCAATGATCGGAATGTCAAATTGCCGGCGATGATGGGATGCCAACCGTTGCAACGCGTCCAGCACATCGGGCACCTGCAGGCATTTGGCCGACGCGGCATGGTTCTGCGGAGCATCGGTGACGGCAAACGCGGCGCCCGAGGAAAGTGCCTGTTCTACAAACCGATTGCCGTCGAACTTTTCTCCTTTCAGGGCAAAAAACAAGCAGCCGGGCGTGACCTGCCGGGAGTCCGTGCACACGGTCGGGTGCCGCAGGTAGATCGCGTAGAGGCCTTCCAAAGAAACCATCGTGGAATAAATCGTTGGTAATGTGTGGCAAAAGGGTGTTGCTGCAATAAAAAACGGGAGGGACTCAAGGCCCTCCCGTTCTCAGGAGCAATATCCGCAGTAAAACGTATTTATTTGTACTTGCGCTTCGGAGATTTTTTCTTCACCTTGAACTGGTTGCCGGAAGGTTCGTCGTTACCGGTCGGCGAACCTACGCGGGTCATGGCGCAGCGGAATCCTACTGCTTTGCTTGCTTTGTCCTCTTCGAGGAACCGGCGGGCGCCCGGCGAGAGCCACCACGCACGATCGGCCCAAGAGCCGCCTTTGATGACGCGGGCCTTGTCGCTGATCAACGTACTGATCCCGTATTGGTAATCCACTTCCGACTCCATGTCGCCGTCGAGGTAGTTGTACACTTCGGGGCGTTTGTAGTTGTCGCGGAGCGCAGTCGTGGTGGTATCCATCAGTTCGTAGTTCAGGCGGCCAAGGCTGTCTTTCGTCACAGGGGCGCCTGTTTCCGGGTCAATAACTTTGGTCATGAACTTGTTGCCGCGAAACGGACTGAGGTCCATGTTGTCCACGTCCACAAGGTCGGTGGAGGTCAGAGGACGGTACAGGTCTGCGGTCCATTCGTTGACGTTGCCGGCCATGTTGTACAGGCCGTAGTCGTTTGGCCAGTTGCTGCGCACCGGAGCGGGAGAGAACGAATTATCGTTCAAGGCGCCTGCCATACCGGCATAGTCGCCGGCGCTGCGTTTGAAGTTGGCGAGAATCTTGCCCTGGTAGCGGTTGCGCTTCTGGTAGCGAACGGTATTGCCGTCCCAAGAGTAAATCCGGCGGTCGGTGATCAGTTCGTCTTTGCTGGCGGCTTGGTTTCCGATCAGCGAAAGGGCTGCATACTCCCATTCGGCTTCCGTAGGCAAGCGGTACACCGGCAACATGATGCCGTCTTCCAACTTAACGGGGCGCTCGCCACCGGTGCGGCGGTCGGGCAGGTTCTTGCGAACGGTGCCTTCATACTGGCCTACAAGGTAAGCCTCCGTGTTGAAGTTGTTTTCGTTTTTCTGATCGGGCGTGTTCTCGAGGATGCCGCGCTCGATGAGGATCATTTCGTTGACGCGGTCGGTGCGCCATTTGCAGTACTCGCCGGCCTGGAGCCAGTTGACGCCTACCACGGGGTAATCGTCATACGCCGGGTGGCGAAAGTAGTTCTCGACAAAGGGTTCGTTGTAGGCCAGTTCTTCCCGCCATACCAACGTGTCGGGCAGCGCACGGCGCCAAACCTCCGGATACGTAGCGCCCCATGCGTTGGACACCCAGTAGAGGTACTCGCGGTAGTCAATGTTGGCCACCTCGGTTTCGTCCATGTAAAAGGTCGGCACAGTAACGCGGCGCGTGACGTTGTTCCATTCGAACGTGACATCTTGATCGGTCAGGCCCTGGGTAAACGTACCGCCCTCGACAAGCACCAAGTTAGGCCCGGTCGCTTGTCCTTCGTAGTCAAGTTTTTCGAAACCTCCCCACTTCTGATCATTGTACTTCCAGTTTGTGGTGGAGGAGCGATCGGATTTACGGCCGCAGCTGGCCACCATCAGGCCGAGTAAAAGCAAGACAAACCCGTGAATGAGTGTTTTTTTCATCGTATTAAAATTAGTGTATAGCAGGTTTTGAAAAAAGAGCAGCAAATGTAGGCAAATAAAACATTTCACTATGGAGCCTCCGCCAAATTTAACGAAGGGGGAAATTTTTTGTCGTTTGGGGGAAAGACTTCCCAAGTTTCAAAAACCTGGGAAGTCTTTTCAATGGAACATTTTGGTGCAGTCGTTTAGATCATGCGAGCGTCTCCGGCCATTGTCAAAAAAAAGACCCAACGTGAGCTCGAATGTACTACCCGATGTGCCCGCCAAGCCCGATACCGTATGGTCATAACTAAACCCGATCTTGAACAAGTCTTGTCTGAACCCGAACATCAGAATCGCAGCATCCGCATTTCCGAACGCATGCCGGAACCAAACTCCCCCGAAAACAGGCCCAACTGCTGCATAAGCCCCGACGTTCAGTTGCTTGTACGGCCCCTGCGTCACGAACAAAAAATTCGGGGAGATAAACGAGCCTTGATTTTGTTTATTGCCTTTCTTAACAGACAACTCCGTGCCGCCGCTCACGGTGTAGCGCAGCGGCAGCCCTCCGGAGAGGTTGTCGTTGGCCAGCAAGAAGCCGCGGTCGGGGGTGTTCAGGTGTTTGAGCGAAAGTCCCAGCCAAAACCGGTTGCTCACCAGCAGCAGGCCGGACGACAGGTCGAGCACGGTTTTGTTCAACTGGTCGGGTCGGGTCTCCGTGGTCGTGAGGGTCGGGCCGGCCAGCGGATCCAGTTGGTCGGGAAACACCAGTTTCTCCCAGTCCAGGGCTGTTTGCAGGAACCCTGCCTCCGCCCCGATCTTGACCGCAAGGTTGTCGGTGATCTGGAGCCGATAGGCGTAGATTGCCGAAAACCGGGTGGCCCGAAGGATGCCGTTGCCCGCATCGTCGCCTTCCAACTGAAACCCGATCCCGCTGTTCAGCCGGGCGATGCTTTGTTCGTAAAAAACCGCGTACGTCCGGTATGCCGTGTTGAAGCCCGTCCATTGGTTGCGGTAGGCGGCGCCCGCCCGAGGGGCGTGGCTGCTCCCTGCAAATGCCGGGTTCAACTGGAGCGGCGTAGCGTAGAACTGCGAAAATATCGGATCCTGCGCTGCGCCGCGCAGAGCCAGCAAGGCCAGAACGGCCATCATCACGTTTCTCATAGAGCAGCAAAAAAAATACATGGAAAACAATTTCAGAAGCGCAGAACGCAACTTTCGGGGCGCAAGTTGAATGGTTTTTATTTGGAAACACAAAAAGAACGCTGCCAACAAAGAGCAATTGCCCAAAGTGGACAAACTCCGGCCGGCCACCTATTTAAATATTGGGCACAACCATGCGCCCATATCCCTTGTTCTACGCCCGAAACAGCCAGTAACTGCCATCAACTTCTCCCTTCCGTGCATGAATGCTGAACCGACAACGCCCCAAGACGACCCGACGGCGGCCTCTCGAAAAAAAGACCACATCGAACTGGCATTCCAAAGCCAGGTAGAGCGCCTTGCATTGGACAATCGCTTCCACTACGAGCCCGCTCTATCGGCCCATCCCTTGCCCGGAAGCCTCCCGGCAGTAGATTTTCTCGGAAAAAAACTGCGAACACCTGTTTGGGTGTCCTCCATGACCGGCGGTACGGGGCTTGCCCGAACGATCAACCAGAATCTCGCCCGCGCTTGCGCCGAGTTCGGAATGGGCATGGGCTTGGGCTCCTGCCGGCAACTCCTGAACAGCGACGAGTACCTGCCCGACTTCGATGTTCGCGACATCATCGGCAGCCAGCTCCCGTTGTTCGCCAACCTCGGCATTGCACAGGTGGAAAACCTGCTCCGGCAAAATCGCGCCCAGGCCATCCGGGATATGCTGCTCCGGCTCCGCGCCGACGGCCTGATCGTACACATAAACCCGCTCCAGGAAGCCATGCAGCCCGAAGGCGATTTTTTCGAACGCCCGCCCGTGGACACGCTGACGGAACTGCTTGGCAATGCCGATTATCCCGTGATCGCCAAGGAGGTCGGCCAGGGCATGGGGCCGGCCAGCCTGCGGGCATTGCTTCAACTTCCCTTGGCCGCCATCGAGTTTGCCGCAGCAGGCGGCACCAACTTCGCCAAACTGGAACTGCTGCGCAGCAGCCCGGAAAAACAACAGATTTTTCGAAAATTCGCCCTCGTGGGCCACTCCGTGGAGGAAATGGTGGAATTTGCCAACAACATCCGCGCAGAACTGGGCGACAAGTGCCGGGTCGGCAACCTGATCCTTTCCGGAGGGGTCGGCGATTTCATGGACGGCTACTACCTGATCCGACATTCGACTATCCCGGCGGTGTATGGCCAAGCCTCGGGTTTTTTGCGCCACGCTCAAGGGGACTACGCCGCTCTGCAGGCGTATGTATCGGCTCAGGTTCGCGGCCTGGAACTGGCCAACGCGTTTTTACGGGTGAAATAAACCAAGGTCGTTCTATTTTTTCCCGGCGGCGAACTCAAGCAGCGCCGCTGCATCGCTTTGTCGCAAGTGATTCGGGTCATCCGCTATTTCGCGCAACAGCACGGAGGCTTGTTCGGCATCCTGTGCCTTCAGAAAAGCCAAAGCGGTGTACCATTGGGCATTCTGAAATGGACCTGCAGCGGCGGGCGGCACTTCCCGTAGCGCCGCGATAGCCGCATCGGCATCGCCCGAGTCGAGCAGACAAGTGCCTCGCAGCAGCATAGCCATCGGGCGATACTCAAATTGTTGGTCGGCAAGCACTTTGTCCAAGGCGCGCAACGCTTCCGTGCAATTTCCCGCCATGTACTGGTTTCGGGCAAAAGCGTACAGGGTATCGGTGTCCGTGCCCCCAAGCGTGTTGGACAAATCATAGGGCTTAAAATAGGTGTTGAACGCGATTTCAACCTTCTCTTTCGGCACGGCCAGCGGTTTCGGCACCGCCGGAGCATCTGGCGCCAGCAATGGTTTCAGGGCAAAAAATCCCAGGATAAGCACGGCCAGAGCGGTTCCGGCGACAAGTCCCCAACGAATCTTGCCGATCCCGTCCGAATTAGTCGAGACAAACGCATCCTGAAGTTTCCACCACCAGGAACGCCAAAGAAGTTTCTTCTTGCCGCTCCGATAAAGCGCTTCGCGCCGGTCGAGCAGCGCCTGCACCTGTACGGCAGCTCGGGCGGCCTCGTGCAGCCGGAGCTCGCCGGCCAGTACGGGATCGCCGGCGAGTTGGGCCTCGAACGCCCCGCGCACATCGGGGGGCATGACGCCGTCGAGGTATTGTTCGATTTGAATGTGAAGCGGGTTGTCCATGATTAAGGCTAAAGTTGGTTTTTGCGGTGGAGCCAAGTGCACAGGTCGCGGCACACAGGCTCCCCCTGTTGACAAAGATTTTTCAACGCCTCGCGCAGACTGTCCATTCCCCGCGACACCATTTCGTGGGCGACGCGCGCGGTCTTGAACCCGTGCATCTCCGTGAGCTCCTCGTAGTCGTAGCCGTCCAATTTGTTCACGAGCAACGCGCGCCTTTTTTTGGGCATTTCGTCCAGGGCCTTGAGCACGCATGCGGTGATGCGGTTCTGTCTCTGGCGACGCTCGTTTTCGTTGTCGTGTTCCAGCAAGCGGCTCAGAACGTGGTCGGTGTCGGAGTTTTGCAAGGCATCCAGAAACCAGTCGGGAAGTTCGGTGGTATTCGCCGAATTTGCCAACGGGTCTGTGCTCGTCTTTGTCGTGCGTTTCCGAATGGTGTCAACTCCACGCCGGTGGGTGAGGGTGTACAACATCTTGCCCAGCTCCTCGAACGATTCGCCGTGGCGGATTTTCCAGTCCAGTTCGGTGAGCGCATCCGAGAATGCCATGAGCGCGTCGTCGTACGACAGGCGCTGCTGCCGTACGCCGATCTGGCGGATCAGGTAAAAATATTTGTTCTGCAGGAAACGTCCGGCTCGTTCGCGGGATGTGCCGCCCTGCCGGATCATCTGGATCAGTTGATCGTCGTTCATGAAATTGTTTCGAAGGCGCGGGGATAAACAGGTGGAATGCCCGGCAAATATACAGGCTCAAATTTTTTTCAGGGTTTTTCTAAAAATCAGTTGACACCCGGAATCACGCCGCGACAGATATGCCGTAAACCAACACACCGAAAACATCCGAACCAAAACCGACAAACACCATGCGCAGCACTAAAAACCAAATGCTCTGTCCCCCCCATTGCCTTGAGGCCCAAAACACAGTTGAAAACCGACTTGTCCCCCACAACCAGCCGCCGTAAATAGTGATGAACGATGAGCGATGAGTACATATCCATCGCTCAATAGTTCCTCCCGCCATTTTTCTAATCCTATGATCAAATAATCCTTGTTTCCCACAAACCCCAAAACCATTTGAAAACGAAATAAACAGACCGTTGAGGCTGTCTCATAAGTACGGCTTTGACAAAAATTGAAGTTGTTCAGACGGGACTTACAAGATTTACAAGAAAAATGAGGAGGCTTTGCCGCCGAAAACGCTGTAAATCTTGTAAACTCTGTCCAAAAAACGGATGAGCATGACTCCTTCGCAATACTGTGCTGACTTATGAGACAGCCACAGCCGGTTGCAGGATACAGCCGGCAATTTTTTTGCCGCCACTCATCACTTATAGTTCATCGCTCATCACTCATTCATATCGGAGTGCCTCGATCGGGTCCAACCGGGAGGCTTTCATGGCCGGGTAGAATCCCGACACCACGCCGACGATCATGCAGAGCGTGAAACCAAGGATCATCCAGCCCCAGGGCACCAGGAAGGTGCCGCCGAGCAGCGGCGTGACGATGTTGCCCACCAGAATGCCCAGCAAAATGCCCACGATGCCGCCGATCTGGCAGATGACCACCGCTTCGGCCAGGAACTGGGCGAGGATGCTTTTGCGCGTAGCGCCAATGGCTTTGTAGATGCCGATTTCGCGGGTGCGTTCGGTCACGCTCACCAGCATGATGTTCATCAGGCCGATGGCTGCGCCGAGCAGGGTCATCAGGCCGATGGCGATGGTGGCCAAGCGCAGATTGGTGGTGTTTTCCTTCAGAATCGCCACTAGGCTGTCGCTGGCAAAAATTTCAAAGTCATCTTTCTCGCTGGGCCGCAACCCGCGTATTTGCCGAAAAAGGCCGGTGGCTTCCGACTGTGCCAGTTCCAGGTCGGTTGCATTGTGCACGGCCACCACCAGATCGTAGTCGGTGTCGGCGGTACCGTAAATGGCCCGCACCTTGGCAAGGGGTGCATACACGGCTTGGTCAACCTTGTTTCCCATACTGGCGCCCTTGCGGCGGAGCACGCCTACGACCCGAAATCGGTTGTTGCCGACAAGTACGACCTGGTCCAGTGCCCGTTCCGGCTTGTCGTCGAACAAGGTCTTCACAATGTCCCGGCCCAGCACGATCTTGGCATGGCCGTCCAGCACCTCGCCTTTGGACAAGTTGCGCCCGAACTCGATGTCCATGCCTTTCACTCCGAAATAGTTTTCGTCTATACCGACGAACCCGATGTTCGGGTTGGTTTTTTCCGTCGCGCTTTTCACCGTGGCCAAACTGGTTGCCCAATGGGAAATGGACACCGTAGCCGGGAAATCGAAACGCTCCTGAAACTCCATGGCTTGCTCGTACCGGAGTGGGTCGCTGGGTTTTTGACGCCGGCCGCCCCGGTTGCTGCGGGTGTCGTTCCATTTGCGCTCGATGCTGAACGAGTTGGCTCCGAGGCCGGAAAAGTTGTCGTTCAGCGAGTATGCAATGGCATCAATGGCGGTCAGGATGCCCACGAGGGCCATGATGCCGAACGCGATGATCATCAGGGTCAGCACGGCCCGGAGCATGTTGGCGCGGATATTCTGAAAAGCAAGGCGAAGTATTTCGGTAAACGGCATGGCGTTCGGTTGACGTGAATTTGCAAGCGGCCAAAAGTACCGAGATTTGCCGCGAACAGCTCCGCCATTTGAGCGGCGCCCGCTTTTTTTCGATCAATGTCCGGTTCGGCCGGATTTGCACGCACGATGAACTTGTTTCGCATCCCCGCAATTTTCGCTTCATACCCGGAACTGGTCGCCGCTGAAAGCACCCGGCACGGCGGCGTTAGCCCCGCTCCCTACCAATCCTTGAACCTCGGAAAAAACACCGACGACGACCCCAAAAACACTGCCGAAAACCGACGGCGCTTTTGTGCGGCCCTCGGCTTCGCCCCCGACGCGCTCGCCTGGAGCAAACAGGTACACGGCGCCGAAGTCCGCCTCGTGAACACGCCCGGCGGCGCAGAAGGATTCGACGCGCTGGTGACACAAACCCCGGGTGTGCTCCTTTCCGTATCGGTGGCGGATTGCACACCGGTGCTCGTGTTCGACCCCGTACACGAGGCAGTGGCGGCCATTCACGCCGGCTGGCGCGGGGCGGCGGCGGGTATCGTCGGAAAAACGCTGCGCGTTATGGCGGAGCAATTCGGCACGCACGGGGCTGATTGCTTGGCGTACGTCGGCACCTGCATTGACGAGTGCTCGTTCGAGGTCGGCGCGGAAGTCGCTGCCGAATTCGATCCGGCGTTCAAGCGCTACGATCCCGAGCGCGACAAGTTTTTTGTTGACCTGAAAAAAGCCTGCGCGGCGCAACTGCTGGCCGCCGGTTTGACTGCCGAACACATCGAGGTTTCCCCGTTTTCGACGGTACTGCACAACGACGATTATTTTTCCCACCGAAAGGAAGGTGGCGTCACGGGTAGGATGTTGGCGGTGATCGGACTTCAGGAAAGGATTTAACCTTGCAAATATGAAAGTCGAGTTTCAAAATTACAAGGTTAACAGCTACTTAGCCTCAGTCCGTTACACTCGAGCGTTGATCACGCATAATCCACAGCCAAGCCCTGAAAGGGCTATATGTTTATAGCGTTGAGATATGGTACGCCCGAGAACCCCGAAGGGGTTTTATGTTCAAGTAACACTCTGACATACAACCCTTTTAGGGTTGGCACTTGTGTAATTTCTCATCTATAAACATGCAACCCCTTTGGGGTTTTGGGTTTTGAATTATAGGTGATCAACGCTCGAGTGTAACGGGCTTAGGCTCTAAGAGTTACCAAGGTTTAATTTTTTCTACCGGCTTCCAATCCCGATCACCTCCGCAAACACCCCTGCCGCCGTCACCTCCGCGCCGGCGCCGGGGCCGCGCACCACGAGGGGCCGCTCGCGGTAGCGCTCCGTGCTGAACGCCACCATGTTGTCGCTGCCGTCGAGGAAATAAAACGGGTGCTCCGGGCCGTAGGCGTGCAGACCGATGGCCGCATGGTTGCCCTCCAGCCGGGCCACCATGCGAAGTACCTGTCCGGCAGCGGCCGCCGTGGCCCGGCGACGCTCGAAATCGGTATCGTGTTTTTCCAGTTCGTCAAAAAACTCCGCTACCGTATGCACCGCGAGACAGGCATGGGGCAGGATTTGCTCCACGGCAATGTCGTTGGCTTCGAGCGGCAAGCCCGTTTCGCGGGCCAGGATGAGCAGTTTGCGGCGCACGTCTGCGCCGGACAGGTCGTCGCGGGGGTCTGGCTCGGTGAGGCCGAGGCGCTGGGCGTTTTTCACGATGTCGGAAAAACGCGTGCCCTCCCGGAAGTGGTTGAAAATGTAGGACAAGGTGCCCGACAACACGCCTTCGATGCGCAGGATATGGTCGCCGGAATGGATCAGGTCGTTGAGCGTGGAAATAATCGGCAGACCAGCGCCCACGTTGGTTTCGTAGCGCCAGAGCACGCCGCGTTTGTCGGCCAAATGCTTCAGCAGGCGGTACTGCTCGTAGGTGGACGAGGCCGCGAGTTTGTTGGGCGTACTGATGGAGATGCTGGCGTCGAGGATGCGCGCGTAATGCTGCGTCACCTCGTCGGAGGCGGTGTTGTCCAGGAAAATCGCGTTGGGCAGGTTCAGGTTTTCCATGGCATCCACGAACCGGGCAATGGAAAACGGCGTGCCGGACTGTTCCAGCGCAGTTTTCCAGTTTTCCAGGTCAATGCCGTCTTCCGAAAAAACCATCCTGCGGCTGTTGGCAAGACCCGCGATTTTGATTTCCAGTCCGCGTTTTTCTCGCAAAAAGGGCGACTGCCGCCGGATTTGCTCCAGCAGTGTGCCGCCGATCAGGCCCACGCCCAACACGAACAGGTGCAGCGTTTTGGTGTCCGACAGGAAAAATGCCTCGTGGATGGCGTTCAGCGCTTTGGTTTCGTCGGCGGCGGGCACCACCACCGAGATGTTCAGTTCGCTGGAGCCCTGGGCGATGGCCACTACGTTGATCCCGTTTTTGCCCAGCGCCTGAAACAACCGCCCGGAAATACCCGGCAGATAGCGCATGCCTTCGCCCACGATGGCCACCACGGCGAGATCGTCTTCGATTTTCAGCGGCTCCACCATCCCGGTACGCAGTTCGTGGGCAAACGCGTGTTCGGCGGCTGTTTTGGCCATTGCCGCTTGTGCCGGCGACACAGCGAACGTGATGCTGCTCTCGCTGGACCCTTGGGTGATGAGCACCACGTTCACGCCCGACTGCGCCATGGCCCCGAACAGCCGCGCTGCAATGCCCGGCACCCCAAACAACCCGCCGCCTTCCAACGTGAGCAGGCAAATCTGGTTGATGCTGGAAATGCCTTTGACCCCACCGCGTTCGTTCGAAGACTGGCCGGGGCCGACATAGGTGCCCGAAAACGCGGGGTTGAACGTGTTTCGGATGAGCAACGGAATCCCCTTCACCATCGCCGGCCGGATTGTGGGCGGGTAGATGACCTTGGCACCGAAGTGGCTCATTTCCATGGCTTCCCGGTAGGTCATGGCTGGCAGGGTGAAGGCTTTTTTCACGCGGCGCGGGTCGGCGGTGAGCACACCGTCCACGTCGGTCCAGATTTCAATAGCCTCGGCATCGAGCGCCGCTCCGAGAATGGCGGCGGTGTAGTCGGAGCCGCCTCGGCCCAGCGTGGTGGTGAGGCCCTCGTCGGTGCTGCCGATGAAACCCGTGACGGCCTGCACGGCGGTTTGGCCGGCAAAATGCTCCTGCACGAGTAGGTTTGTTTTTTCAAAATCCACCTTGGCGCTCCCGAACTGGGCATCCGTTCGAACGACCTTGCGGGCATCGAGAAAATCCGTCGGGATGCCCGCCTGTCGCATGGCGTACGCGAGCAGCAGCGCCGAGTTGCGCTCGCCGAAACTGACCACGAAATCCAGCGAGCGCGGCGACACCTCGCGCAGCAGGTAGATGCCCTGCAGCACATTGGCCAGGGCGTCGAAATTTTCTGCCAGCGCCGCCTCCACGGGAGGGCGGTTGGCGGGTTCCAGTATTTGTTCGACAGCATCGGTGTGGCGCGTGCGCAGTTTTTCCAGTAGGGACAAGTAGGTGCCGTCGCCCCGGCCGGCTCGCGTGGCGGTCTCGAGCAGCGTGTCGGTCACTTTGGAAAACGCCGAAAATACCGCTGCGAATCGGATGCCGCGCCGGTGGTAGTCGAGCAGGATGTCGAGCAGGGATTTTATGGCGTCGGGCGAGCCGACGGAGGTGCCGCCGAATTTGAGGATGCGCATGGGGAGGCAGATTCAAGTTTCAGATGCAAGTGCCAACACTCGTTGAAAAAGGCTTTTGTCCATACGAAAATTTGCCTTCTGGACTAACGCCAACACTAAAGGTTTCACCGCCGGTATCAATCCGGTTTGTTTTGCCTCAAGTAACACCCCCAGAATTCCAGTAAGGTTGAGGCCTTCCCTAACTGCAATTTTTCTGCCTTTCAACTCATCCATCAGCAAAAGGTCTGCACGAAGTATTGAGGCAAGAACAATTGCTTCTGATTCGCCTTCGTCCAATTCGACACGCAATTGTTCAAAGTAGGCATTATGTGGGCATTGATGCACTTCTAACCACTCTTGCGAAAAAATGTCCTGGGGATCATATCCCCATCTTGCCAAGCCATACAGTTCTTCGCGAACCGCTCCGGGCACAATTACTCGTCCGTATAATGAAGGCAAAATGTTTAACTGACCAATCCGAAACAAAGCGCTAAGGGAGGATGTATCACTGACGACAATCACTTTTGTCTGAGTTTTTTCAAGGTGGATAAATCGGTATCAATGTCCTCCGGCGTATAGCCCGATGGAACGTTTCTGTCAAACAGTAATTTTTCAAATTCAAAATACTCCATTCCGGCAAGCTTGCGTGCCTGGCCAAAGGACAGAATACCTTTCTCAAACAAAGCAAGGGCTATTTCAATTTTTAGTTCTTGTTCGCTCAGCCTGGTGCTTTGTACTATTTCTTCAGAAATTACCAGCATACAATCATTTTTTGCCTCAAAAATAGGGGAAATAAACAGATTTTCAAGTCAGGGGGTTAACGGATATTTTGAACAAAACCCCCGCTCCGGGTTTTCACCTCTCAAAAAAACAATGACGCTGTACCAAGACTCCTTGGTTGACACCCTCCGCGCCCGCCTCGCCGGCCCCCTGCCGGGGCGCGAAGCCCAGTACAAGATGGCCAGTATGCGCCGGCTGCAGGAACTGGGCCCCAACCCCGTGCCGCCGCCCGATGCCAAAGTGGCCTGCGTGCTCAACCTGCTGCACCGCCGGGGCGATGCCTGGCACACCGTGCTCATCCAGCGCAGCGCCAACCCCCGCGACCGGCACAGCGGCCAGGTGAGTTTTCCCGGCGGACGTTGGGAGGAGCACGACGGCGACCTGAGCAACGTGGCCCTACGCGAAGCCGAGGAAGAGGTGGGTGTGCCGCAACACTACGTGGAGATCATCGGCCGGCTCACGGAACTATACATTCCGGTCAGCAATTTTCTGGTGCATCCGTTTGTGGGCGTGCTCCACGGCCCTGCGGATTTCCGCCCGCAGCCCGGCGAGGTGGAAACCATTCTGACCCCGGCCCTGTCCGACTTCCGCTCGGAAGAGCGCCGCAAGGTGTCGGACCTGCGCGTGGGCGACGAGGGTTTCGTCATCAAAAACGTGCCCTACTTCGAGGTGGAAGGCCGCATGGTGTGGGGCGCCACGGCAATGATTTTGAACGAGTTTTTGGAGGTGCTGGGGGAGTGAGTTTTTTTCACCGCGGAGACGCAGAGGCGCGGAGAATATTCAAGACTAAGTGACCGGGAGACATTGAAGTCTCCCGATCACTTTTAGCGGAATGCGATATCCTGTTGCTACAACTTCAGCACCGGCAGCGAAACCGCCCCGACAAGCCCGGCGGGAATAATTTGCACAAAATACAATCCGGCGGGCAGGCCGGACATATCCAGTGTTTCCAAGACCTCATTTTCGGCAGCATCGTATGAGGCCAGTACCAGTCCTGCGGCGCCGACTATGGATACCCGACGCAGCGGCGCAGAGGCAGAGGTTATGGTCAGGCGTTCGGTCACGGGATTGGGATACACCCGGATGCCGAGGGATTCGGCGCGTTCATAGGCAGCAGTAGTTGGCCCGGTAGTGAAACGAGCCACGAAGCCGTCAACGTCCGAGTAGTTGCCCGGCGTGTTGTAGGCGCCGCCAGCGACATATATTTTGTTCCCTGCAGCATGCACGACATTTGGGCCATCTATAAAACCGCTGAGCTGTTGATCGTAAGTGCCACCGTTTCCGAAAGTAGTGTCCTTGCAGCCGTCGGCGTTTAGGCGCATCAAACGGAGACGAGCGTACACGTTGACGCCCTGAGAATAAATGTAGTAACTGGCCAAAAGGATTTTGTTGTTGCCTTGCACAGTTACGACACTTTCCTGCATATCGGGCAAGGGCACAAAACCCGTGGTAGAGTTGCAGAAACTACCGTCCGGATTGCCGTTGTTGCGAAGTCGCAGAACAAACCCCCGGTAGTTTTCGGCGCTAGGCTCGTATATGCCGGAGAGCACAATCCGTTCTTCCGTGCCGATTTTTTGCAGCGCAACGCTGAACGACTTCGCCTCGTTTACGGCCTCGCTGATCACTTTCAGGCCGAAATTGGTGTCGAATTGGCCTGTATCCAAAAAACGCCCGATGATCGGGTCGAGGCAATTGTCGTTGGTGCAGGTGCGCCGATAACCCGACACCACGATTTTTCCGTCCGATTGCACCACCATTGCAGTGGCATACTCATTCTCGGAGGTGCCGTAGGGGGTATAACCGGCATTGGTGCCAAATCCGGTATCGAGTGTGCCGTTGGCGTTGAAACGCGCGGCTAGCAAGTCATAGTCGCCGCTGAACAGCCCTTCTCCGGCGGTTGCTATTTTACCGCTTGGCAAAACAGCGACACCTACAAGACTGGAGGCGACGCTGAGCATGGCCCGCCCGCCGGTGCCGAAACCGGCATCAAGCGCCCCGTTGGCGCCGTTTAGTTTGAACAGCGCCCCGATAGTTGAACCTGTGGGCGAGCTGGTATAACCAGCCAAAAGGATGTTGCCGGCCTGGTCAAGGGCCACATCACCGATAGCATCCGAACTGTTGGGGAAATCAATATACACTTTCCCACCGGAAAAGGAAGGGTCCTGCGTGCCGTTCGGAAGCAACCGAATGACGACTCCCCGGTTTTTGCCGCCCTCATCGTCGTCATAGTTGGTGTAGCCTGCCAGAATGATCCGTCCGGAGGCATCCACGGCAATATCTGTGATTGTTTCGTAGGATGGCCCATCGGTGTAGAACCACTTTCCGCTGCCGTTGAACGACAAGTCCGGGGCGGGGTCTTGCGCGAGCAGGTTGAGCGGAGAAGCATACAGCCAAAGCGTAAGCAGGGCGGTAGCGAGGTTTGCGATTCGGGAGGAAATCTTCTTCATAACGAGCAAGTGTTTTTGTTGATGAACGTTTGCCCGGGTAGAGTCCCGTAAACAAAAAAGGTACCCCCGTTGGAAGCACCTTTTTTCCGATGATTTTTTTCACTCCACCAGCACAAACCCCGCCCAGTAGTACGGATTCTCGTACTTCGCCCGCATCTGCTCCTGCGCGGCCCGGAAGGCGTCGGGGATGGGCATTTTCTCCTCCAGCCATTTTTCGTAATATGCGGTCATCAGTTCCTGCGTGGCGGAGTCGGGCACCTTCCACAGGCTCATCAGCAGGTACTTGGCCCCGGCGATCTTGAAGGCGCGTTGCAGGCCGTACACGCCCTCGTTGCCCTCGATCTGGCCGAGGCCCGTCTCGCAGGCCGAGAGCACCACCAGTTCGGTGTGGCGCAGGTTCATCTGGCTGATCTCGTATGCCGTGA
>Ga0268299_1000717_pt1 | contig 87461 bp, 46 predicted proteins | sample NOBtaG_FD_193484 | JGI IMG/M metagenome (GOLD analysis project Ga0268299, IMG submission 193484) | Activated sludge microbial communities from bioreactor in Nijmegen, Gelderland, Netherland - NOB reactor | ecosystem: Engineered > Bioreactor > Aerobic > Activated sludge | place: Netherlands... | reverse complement strand
TTTGCGGGAACGGAGCGGAAACAGAATCGCCGCTGGGGGAGCGGGGAACGCGCGCCTTGGGAACGGCGGATGGGCTCCCTGGAAGAGGCCCGACCCGACCCTTGGAATTATTGGCGGTGCGGCGGCGCCAAAACCTCGTTTCGTGGATAGAATTCGACGTGTGAATTGCATGCTGCCATTGATTTCAAATGCGATTCAATCCACTCACTTGGCGAGCCGGGAAGCCTGCAGGCGATTTGGGGATAGGTTCTAGAGCGGTTTAAGTTTTTCTGCCGCCGCCGCCGGAGCGCCGGGGGGCCGCGGCGCACGGCGATCTCCCGGGAAACGACGGCCACGGGATTTCTTAAACCGCCCTAGCCAGGAGTTTTTCTTCCGGTTGCTGGTACCATCGGAAGGCGCAGGAGCAGGTCGTGGGGCCCAGGCTGGGCGCAGGCCCGGTCCAAGTTGTCCTTCACGCTTTGGTCAGGGCCGGCTCAGCCGGAAGAAGCCAGCGGGCTGGACCGGAGTATTGGTCACGACAAAGCGGGTACCCTCCAGCGCGACACCCGAAGTGACGGGCTCCCAACCCGGGCCAGGGAGGAGCGATTCCCGGCTCTCCAGTTCATAACCGTTGGCCGAAGCGGGCCAAGCGAGGATGGTCTGACCATCCTGGGACCGCGTCTGGAGTCGTGGCAAAGCCACGCCGCCGCGACGGACCGTGGTGTTCACGTAATCCGCCACATACAGCCGGCCTCTCGCGTCCACCGCCAGGCCATACGCCTGGCCAAAGCGGACACCGCTGCCAATGCCATCCGCATGACCGTAGGCTCCCGGCCGTCCAGCCACGGTGGTGACGATCCCTTCCGAGGTGATCTTCCGAATCGTGGAATAGTCGGACACATAGATATTGCCGTCCGCGTCCACCGCCAGGCCGGTGGGGTAACGAAAACGGGCCGAAGACCCACTCCCATCGGTGTCGCCGTGGGTGCCGGCCAGTCCCGCCAGGGTCGTGACCACTCCCTCCGGAGTGATCTTGCGGATCGTGAAGTTTCCCGAATCAGCCACATAGATCTGGGAGCCGCGGTCCACGGCAATTCCCTGGGGGTAATGGAAGCGCGCGGCGGACGCTATCCCGTCAGCGCCGCCGCGCGTCCCGCTCAGACCGGCCAGAGTCGTGACCAGGCCATCTGGGCTAAGTTTACGGATGGTGGCGTTCCCGGAGTCCGCCACGTAAATCTGACCGGAACCATCCACCGCGATCCCCTGGGGGGTGTTGAAACGGGCGGCGCTCCCTGTTCCATCATTCCGACCATGGAACCCGGGCCGCCCAGCCAGGACCGTGACGATCCCTTGAGAACTGATGGCACAAATCGAATGCTTCCCCGCAGAGGCCAGATACAGCGAATTTGACGCTCCCAGGGCCAGGCCGGACGCAATCCAGACTTGGTTGAGGAAAGCTTCATGTCGCGGGAAGGTCGTGACTTCGCCCGTCGGTCCAATTCTGCGAATGGCATTGTATTCGGCCACATACGTCCCGCCTGCCGGGTCTACGGCGATGGCAGTAAGGTTGTTGAACCGGGCCCACTCCACCGGGCCATCAAAGCTGGGATAGGATCCGGGCAGACCGGCCAGTGTCGTGACCCACCCTTCCGGACTCACCTTCCGGATCGTCCGGTTGCCGACATCGGCTACGTACACTTGGCCGGAGTCGTCTGCCGCCACGTGGTTCGGGCCGTTAACCCAGGCGCGTGCAGAAGAGAATCGGGCGTCCGCACCGAAACCATCGGTGCTGCCGCTGATTTCTGGCTGGCCAGCCAGGGTCGTCACCGCCCCCTCCGGGCTGACCCGCCGGATCGTGGTGCCGTCGGCCACATAGATCTGACCGCGGCCATCAACCGCCAATCCACCCAGGGAGGAAAAACGAGCGGCCTCGGTCCCGTCCACGCTGCCCGGTTCGCCGGCTCGTCCCGCCAGCGTGGTCACCACTCCATCGGAAGTAATTCTTCTGATGGTATAATCATCCACCACATAGATCTGGCCGGCGTGATCCACGGCCAATTCACTCAGACTGTTGAAGCGGGCGGCGCTCCCCACGCCGTCCTGGTGGCCCGGGCTTCCCGCCAGTCCGGCGAGCGTGGTCACCACTCCCTCCGGACGGATACGTCGGACCGTGCAGTTTGACTCATCAGCCACATACACCTGCCCGGTGCGATCCACGGCCAGACCGGAAATGGACGAAAACCGCGCGCTGGTTCCCACTCCGTCGGCGCTGCCGCTTTCTCCCCGCATTCCGGCCAAAACCGTCATCACCCCGTCCGGACTGATGCGCATGATGACGTGGTCGTCCCACACATATGCCACACCCCGCTGATCGACGGCGATGCCCCGGGGGTAGTTGAGCAGGGGACCGCTGCTTCCCTGATCTTCGCTCGTGATCTCCCAGGTGGTCACCACTCCTGCCGGAGTGATCTTCCGCACCAACATGTCGGGCGCCCATATATTGACGATATCCAGCACGAATACCTGGCCGTCGGGGCCGACGGCTATGCCTCCGGGATAACCAAAGCGGGCCGCAGGGCCGGCTCCATCAGAGGTAACGCCGCCCTGGAGATCAGCGAAGCCCGCCCAGGTGGTGACCAGTCCATCCGGGGCGATTTGGCGCACGACATTATTGCCGGAATCCGCCACGTACACCTGGCCGTTGCCATCCACTGCCACACCGATCAGGTCCGGGAAGTAATTGGGTGGATGCCCCCCGAACCGTGCGTCGCTTCCGCGACCATCCTGGGATCCCGGACGACCAGCGCGGCCGGCCAGGGTCGTCACGAATCCCTCCGGGCTGACTTTCCTGATGGTCGCATTCTCCGAATCTGCCACATAAATCCAGCCCTGACGGTCCAGGGTCAGGCCGGTGAGCCCGCCGAACCGCGCCACGTCTCCCGGCCCGTCGCCACTGCCCGGATTTCCCTCCTGCCCGGCCAATGTCGTGACGGCGCCGTCCACGCTGACACGGCGGATGGTGAGGTTGTCCGCCACAAACAACTGGCCCGAATCATCCACGGCGATGCCGACTGGATTGGCGATACGGATGCGTTCACCCCCGGCAGAGAGAGTCGTCACTTCGCCTTCGGGACTAATTCGGCGAATCGTCCGGTTTCCGCCATCGGCTACGTAAATTTGCCCGAAGCGGTCCACAGCGATGCCCCGGGGCTGGCTGAATCTCGCCTCGATTCCCCTCCCGTCCACGTTTCCGGCGTTCCCGGCCAACCCGGCCAACGTGGTCACGAATCCCTCCGGGGTGATTTTGCGGATGGTTTGGTTGGCCGCGACGTACACATGGCCGGTGCGGTCCACCGCCACGGCTTCCGGACCGGTGAAGCGAGCCTCGCCGCCCCGCCCGTCGTCATTGCCCACGAGGCCCGCCGATCCGGCGAACGTGCTTACCAACCCGGCCGGACTGATTTTGCGGATTACGTGGTTTTCGCGATCCGCCACGTAGACCTGGCCGGCCAGGTCCATGGCGATGCCCACAGGTTGGTTGAACCGGGCCTGACTGCCTGCTCCGTCGTTGCTGCCGTAACCCGGATAGCCGGCCAGGGTCGTGAACTCGTACTCCTCCGCGGCGACGGGAAACGCCGTGAGAAACGCGACGAGCAGAAGCGCGAGGTCCGGCCAGCCCTGCCGGACAGCGCTCGGAAGGATTCCGGTCGTCCTGGCCACATGCGACCGGCCGGAAGTCGTTGGTAAACGGTTTGATTTCATGGATCATCCTGGGCTGGCTGTCGTGTTGTCCGAGCGCGGCCTGGTAGTGAGTCGTGCGACAAACCGGCCGCCATTCCCTCAAAAACTTTGCGGGAACGGAGCGGAAACAGAATCGCCGCTGGGGGAGCGGGGAACGCGCGCCTTGGGAACGGCGGATGGGCTCCCTGGAAGAGGCCCGACCCGACCCTTGGAATTATTGGCGGTGCGGCGGCGTGGGGCTGCCTTCCGCCTTCTCCCAGGCGGCCACCTGCTCGGGACTCGCGGCCTCCCAAATCCTGACGGTCTGGTCCATGCCGCCAGTGTAGATTCTCAGTCCATTCCGGGACACCGCGAGGCAATGGATCGGGTCCTTGTGGCCGCCCAGCAGGACGAGTTCCCGCCCGCTGGCGGTGTCCCACACCCGGGCAGTCATGTCATAACTTCCCGTCACGATGCGCTGGCCATCGGGAAAGAACGCCATGGCGGTGACGACGTTGGCGTGGCCCTTCAGCAGGATGGGATCGGACTCAGGATGAGTCAGGTCGAAGACCATGGGAGTGTGATCCCATCCGCTGACCGCCAGCCATCGTCCGTCCGGAGAAACCGTCACGGACAGGATCCGCATGGGCAGCGCCGCGATGCTGCGCTCCAGCGTTCCGGTCTCCGCCTCCCACACCCGCGCCGTTCCATCGAAACATCCGGTGATGATTCGCCGGCCGTCCGGGCTGACGACGACCGAGCTCACCGGTCCCGGATGTTCCAGGATCCGGAGTTCCTGTCCGGTCGCAGCACTCCAGATCCGGGCCGTATGATCGAGGCTGCCGGTGACGATCCGGGTGGCGTCGGGGAAGAAGGCCACCGAACTGACCGTGTGGTTGTGACCGTTGAGGACGTGCAGCGCGCCTCCGGTGGTGGCGCTCCAAAGACGGGCGGTCCGGTCCCCGCTCCCCGTAAGGATCAGGCTGCCGTCCGACGAAAAAGCCGCCGAGGAAACGCCGGACTGATGCCCGCTGGGCGCCAGCAGGACCGTCTGGCGGCGCGCGTCCCAGATCTGGACCGCGCCGACACTGTCGCCTTCCACCGTGCCCGAAAGACTCTGAAGCAGCCCCGATCCGGTGACCAGGCGTTCTCCATCCGGAGATACGGCAACGGCCAGCACTTCATCATTGGAACCCTCAACCCGGAGGCTTTCCCGTAGGAGCCCGGCATCCCACAGCTTGACGCTTCCATCATTTGCCGCCGAAGCGATGCGCGTGCCGTCCGGCGAGATGGCGACGCCGAAGACTCCCCGGACATGTCCGAGGAAGATCCGCCTCATTTCGCCGGTCCGGGCGTCCCAAAGCCGGGTGGTGGAATCCCAACTGCCGCTGACCAGGTGCGTTCCGTCAGACGAAAAGGCCAGTGAGGTCATGGTGGACGTGGATTGCAACCGGACCGGAAGTTCGGTTCCCGTGTCGGCGTTCCAAAGCCTGGCCACCGGATCAATGCCACCCGTGACCACGGTTCCGCCGTCGGGTGAAAACAAAACGGAATAGATCTCCCGGTCGTGCCGGACGCTGAACAACTCCTGCCCCGTGGCCAGATCCCACATCCTCGCCGTGCGGTCGGTGCTGCCGGTGAGGACTCGTTGACCATCGGGCGAAAGCGCCGCGCAAGTGATCGCATTGGAGTGTCCCCGCAGGGTTGTGACTTCACGACCCGTCAGAACGTCCACTACCCGGGCCACCCGGGAGTCTTCGGTGCCGCAGACCATTTGGATTCCGCCTTCCACAAACCCCAAAGCATGGATGGATCCCGATTGGGGAGGCAGGGACCGGAGCTTCCGTCCATTGAGTGCATCCCAAAATTGGACTGTCCGGTCGCCACCGATCGAAATGATCTGCCGTCCGTCGGGCGAAAACTGCACGGAACGGACTTCTCCCTGGTGGCCGGCCAGTTGAAGCAACTCCTGGCCCGTGTTCACGTTCCAGACGCGCACGGTGGCATCGTGTCCGCCGGTCCCCAACCGCTGGCCGTCCGGGGAGAAGCACACCGAGGAAACCCCTCCCGAGTGCCCGCGGAAGGCCTGCAGCTCCCGGTGAGCCTGCCGCTGCCAGTAATACCACTCAAAGCCGTGCTCCGGGGCATTCCGGGTTTCGTCTAGCAACTGGCGCAATCCCTGATAGCTGTTCCGTTCGTTGGCCTGTCCGGCGAGGTTGATGGACGCGGCGTAAAGGTACCGTTGGGCTTCGAGCAAAGCCTGGCTCTTGGCCTGCTGGGCTTCTTCCGACAGCCGCTGAGCAGCGCGGGCCTTGTCGCGTTCCGCCTCGGCAATGAGCCGCTGGCGTGTTTCCTCGTTGCGGGCGTGTCCTGCCTCGTACGCCTGCCAGGTGCTCACTCCAGTTCCGGAAACCAGGACCAATGACACAGCAGCGACGGCTGTCCACACGACCTTGTTGCGCCGCCAGGCCTTCTGCAATTGGTACCGCGCGCTGGGCGGTCGGGCGATGATGGGCTCACTGCGCAGATAGCGCTGCAGGTCAGCCGCCAGGGCGCTCGCCGTTGCGTAACGGCGCGCCCGGTCCTTCTCCAGGCACTTCATCACGATCCAATCCAAATCCGCGGCGAACGCGGGAGGCCGCACGGGCCGCCGGGAACCGGCCGCGCACGTCTGGTTCATGCGGGTGCTGGGCCGCTGCGGCTCCACTTCCCGGATCGTCCGGCGCATCGAATCGAGACCGGAGGCAACCAGTTCCCGGGCATCGAATGGCGTCTGTCCCGTGAGCAGTTCGTACAGGAGCACGCCCAGGCTGTAGATGTCGCTGCGCGTGTCGATATCCAGGCCGCTCATCTCGGCCTGCTCCGGACTCATGTAGGCCGGCGTGCCGATGACCTGATGAAGCTGGGTATATACTGTCCCGCTGGTCAGCCTGCCTTCCGTTGCCTTGGCGATGCCAAAATCAATGACTTTGGGCACCGGAACGCCGTCGTGAAGCGTGACCAGGATGTTGGCGGGCTTGATGTCGCGGTGGATGATCCCTTTCTGGTGGGCGTGCTGGATGGCCAGGCAAACCTGAATCAGCAGTTGGAGCCGTTCCTTCGTCCCCAGCCGGTTCTCGTCGCAGTAATCGGTGATGCGGATCCCGCGCACCAGTTCCATGACGATGTAAGGACGGCCCGTCAGCGTTGCACCTCCGTCGAAGACTTTGGCGATGTTCGGGTGTTCCATCAGGGCCAGTGCCTGGCGTTCCGCCTCGAACCGGGCGACCACGGCCCGGGAATCCATCCCGGGTTTGATGATCTTCAGCGCCACCCGCCGGCGCACCGGCTCGGTCTGCTCGGCCACATACACGGTTCCCCAGCCACCTTCGCCCAGCCTTTCGAGCAGCTTATACCGGCCGATGGTCGCCCCCGCCTGCTCGGTTTCCACGAGGGGGACGATCCCGGCCAGAAAATCACCTGCACCGACGTGGGCCTGCAGGAGGGTTTGGACCTGCTCCAGCAGGTCCGGATCATCGGAGCAGGCCTGGGACAGAAATCGGGCGCGCTCCGGCCCCTCGGGGCGGGACTTCGCCTCGTGAAACACTTCAATGAGCCGGTCGGCATTGGCCATGGGCGCGTCGGGAATTGCTGCCACCCATGATGCGCCGGCCTCCGGTGAAATCCCTCAGAAATTCCTCACCGCCGGGAAGCAGAGGACAGAAATCAGAAGTCAGAGGACCGCGGCGCCCGGTGGCTCAGGCCGCTATTGTTCCTGGCGCAGTTCCCGGTAAAGCCACGCGCGGGCAAATGACCAGCGGCGTTCAGCGGTGGCGAGGGAGATCCCCAACTCCTGGGCGGCCTGGGCCTGCGTCAGTCCGACGTAGAAGCAGAGCTTGACCACCTCGGCCGCGCAGCCATCCACGGCAGCCAGGCGGTCCAGAGCCTCGTCGAGGGCCAACAGTTCCCCTTCCGGCAGGGGCATGGGCAGTTCGAGTTCATCCACGGACACGCAGTCCGCCCCTCCCCCATGCTTGAGCCGCTGCTTGCGCCGGGCCGATTCCACCAGGATGCGCCGCATGGCTTCGGCCGCGGCGCCAAAGAAATGCGCGCGATTCTGCCACGCGGGCTGATTCTCTCCGCCGAGACGCAACCACACCTCGTGGACCAGCGCAGTCGGCTGCAGGGTGTGGCCGGGCCGCTCCAGGACCATGCGGTGGGCGGCGAGACGGCGAAGCTCCCCATAAACGGCCGGGAGCAATTCTTCCGCGGCTCCGGCATCGCCGTGCTGTAACCGTTCCAGAATGGTCGTCACCTCGCTCATGCAGGGTTGGCCCATCGTCATGGTCACGGGCAATGTGTCAACAGCCAGGAGCGTACCCACCGCACTCCACCACGCTTCGCTATAACCGGGCGGCGCGGGAACCACCCGCACGGGGCAGCCTGAAGGCACCTGAACGTTGGACGACGAACCGTCCTGCTCCCGCGTGATGTTCGAACGCGAAGGACTGGGCTGAAAGCTCGCTCCCAGTCGCTGTCGAGGCCACCATGGCTTGCTTCCACGGCGCGGAGCGCCTTAAACGGGCTTCGTTCTCCATCGCCTCGCTCCGCCTTTCAGTTCCTCCGATCTCCAAACGCCCAGAGATGCTGCCCGGTCCGCACATAGAGCCGTCCTCCAGCCAGGGCCGGAGTCGCCATCAACCCTTCATCCAATGCCACTTGAGACAGCACGGAAAAGGCCCCGTCAGCGGCCACCACCGTGACCACGCCGCGGTCCGACGCCAAATAGAGCCTGCCGTCGCCCGCCACGGGCGATGCATAATATCCACCGGGAGCTCCCAGCCGTTCCTCAAAGATCAAGTTCCCCGTCAACGCATGGCGACAAGTCAGCACGCCACCGTTCTTCACTACGTAGAGTCGCTGACGGTATAACAACGGTGAGGGGATCTCGGGAACTCCCTTGGAATGACTCCAAACCAATCGGTTGGTGGTTCCGCCCGCCTTCATCCCATAGCGCAGGGAGTAAACGGCAGCCTTGGTCAGTGACTCCTGGGTGACCGATGCATAGAACTTGGCAGCCGATTCCAGCCATCCCTGCCGATCAAAGATGTGGTTGGTGCCGAATTCACCTCGCAGGGGCTCGCCCAGCCCGAGGTTGCCAGCGCCCCCGCTGCCGCCGCGATCCACCAACAACACTTTCTCCGGCAGTTCCCCCAAGGCGAGCCGTCCGTCCTGATTGCGGTCATATTGACGAAGGAGTTCATCGAAGTCCGGCAAGGGAAGAATATTCTCCCGTGAACCAAAAACGGTGCTGCCGACGAGGAAGAGTCCCTCCGAACCGACGGCCGGCGTGGAGTTGGCTCCCAACGGAGCGTCGAAATACGACCAAAGGACGGTCCCACTGGCCAAGTCATAAGCAGTGAAACGACCGGACATCAGGACTCCCAAGGCACTTCCTTCCCCTTCCTTCCACACCACCGGGGTCGCCCGGCCTCCCCCCACGGATGAATCCTCAACCTTCCACGCAATCGCCCCGTCCTGGGCACGGATTGCCAGCAGGAGTGAATCCTCCCCCTGTCTTGGAATCCTTAGGAACACCAATCCACCGCTCACGATGGGTGAAGCCCCACCGCCATAATCACCGGCTTGCGTGGGAGGCAGCGGGTGATCCCAACTGGTGTTGCCATCTGCATCGTAAGCAACGAGCCCATGCATGGCGTAATGGACATACACTCGTTCCCCATCCGTCGCCGGAGTGGAATAGGCCGGGCTGCTGATCTCATGCACTTTCTCAACCCCCTTGGTGGGGGGATTGCGACGCCACCGAACGCTCCCCTGTTCCCGGTCCAGGCAGATCAGCTCCACCTGGCCCGTGTCGCTGCGGCAAGCCGTAACGAAGATTCGATTGCCCCAGATGCAGGGAGAAGAGACGCCCGGTGGAAGCGGTGACTTCCAGACCAGATGCGTCTCGCGATCCACAATCGCCGGAGGATTCTCTCCATCAGCAACACCTTGGCAATTGGATCCTCGAAATTGAGGCCAAGCCGCCGTGGCCACCATGGTCGCGCTCACGAACGCGATCATTTGCCCCAGGGAATCGGTTCTCATCGGGTGCGTCCCTCATTCAAGGAGCGGTCAACAATCGTCAGCAAACCTGTCGTCGGGCTTCCCGAGACTTCGTCGTAGCTAACCGCCCCTCCCGAGGCGCTCAACACTTGGAAGTTGATGACCAGGTTCCCCGCCGCCGGGTCGTAGAGGTACCGGGTGGTCAGAGAGGTAACGAAATCGAACTGCCGCGTGTTGCCGGGTCCTTGATCACCGCTGGAATAATGGGTCTGGGTTCCGCTGAAGAGCAGGACGTGGTCTGCGCCGAGATTTTCGGCGAAGGTGGTGCTGAGTTGGTTGAGCGGCCGCTTGGTGGTGGAGGCATAGATACGGAACGTCGCCGTGCGCTGCCCCCAGGAACCGGGCGCAGCATCGCCGCGCCAGGCAAACTGGGTCAGCAAGGCCGGGCCGGAAAGGCCGCCAAATTCGGAGGCATCATAGACGTTCATCCACCGCAGTCCTCTGGTCGATCCCGAGGGTGAAGTTTCAAACGAGTTTTCATCCACCTCCGCGAGAGAATTGGGCGCGACGACCGTCTGGGCACTCAAGGACCCGGCCCAGACAGCGGTGGCCAAACCGATGATCAGGCCAGACCCTATCCGGGGAACGAGGGAACGGCATCCAAGCAGAGGGCAAGTTGCAGTATTCATAAGGATGGACTCTTCCCCCTTTCCTGCGACACCCGCAGGAGGAATCCCTCAAGGAAATTGGCGACCAGCGAGGGAGTCGCTGGACTCCGCCGCAGCCAGATCACCCATCCCAGCAGTCCGGTCGGCGCCTCGTGGCCGATCAATCAACGGAGACCGGGTGCCCTTTGGGTGCTAATTCGGTGATCGCCCCTGCCCACCGGCAATCCTCCCGCAACGTCAAAACCCCGTGACCTCTGAGTGAGGGACGAGGACGGGGCTCAATGATTACCTCCAACCTGCCGCCGCCCGAACTGATCGCGCCAGAGTTCAGCGACGATCAAAACGCCGTGTAATCCCGCGGAAAGCGTCGCCACATCCAGCGTTCCTCCGCCTGCGCGCAGTGATCCCAACCCAGTTCGGTAAGCAGCCCAGTCTGCTGCTCGCGGAGGGCGCGGTCGGCAGGTCGATTCCGGATTTGCTCCCGCACCAGCCTCAGGGCTTGGCCCAGCCGCCCGTGATGGCGTTCCCAGGCGACCTGCATCGCCACGTAATTCTCCCCGGTGGTATCAACCCACTTCTGCAGTTCGGAAATGGTCTCGTCGAAAAGCACCCCCAGATCGGCGCTGTCAACGGGCGGGTCACTGGACGGCGCGACCCGATGGTGGTCCGTCGCTTCGCGGCACAGACGCTGCAAGGCGCGGGCTTTGCGATACAAGGCATCCGCCAATGCGTCCCGCTCCCGTTCTTTTTCGTCCTGGATTTGCCGGACCGTGGCGTGCTCACGGTGTCGCTGCCCAAAATAGACCGCCAGTCCGTGGGTATTGATGCGGCAGATGATCTCGTCCGCGGCTTCAGCGACCGACCGCCACTGCTGGGTGCGCCCGTCATCCAGGCGATGAAGCCGGGCAACCAACAGAGGAAGGCGATCCGGATAGCGTGCCTGCAAATCACTGAAGCGTGTTTCGAAATGAGCCGTGTTGACCTCGTCACCCAGCCGGTCCAGTTGCGCCATCTCGAAGTCGCGTCGTTCATCTGCCAGTTGATGCTCGATCGTTCGCTCGTCGGCTGGAGGAGGTGTTTCGACGATGCGGGGAGGCGGCGGGATGAGAAAGGTGAGCGGGTACCCGACCGGGCATGGCTCCGGTTCGTAACGAATCGTGCCGAGAAGCAGGTCGCCAGCCTGGTCAGCTTGGCGGACCTGTTCAGCCGGAGGCGCCGCGAGATAACGGACCGTCGTGTCGCCCACGGCAACCCAGTCCGAAACGGCTGGAACTCCGGACCGGACGATGGGTCCGGTCAGCGGGCCGTCCGGATCAGCATGTAGGGTGAGGGGCAGCTCAGGGTCGAGAGCCTGGTCCAGAAAGAGAGGAAGGGACTTCAACTGCTCGAGCAGTTCCAATCGTTCATGGCTGGCTTGGAAGCGCAGCGTATGGAGCCCCGGATCGCAGCGGATGCCTTCGGGTTTCATGGTATTTTCTCCGATGGCAATCAAGCGACGCGCTGAATCGAAAACCATCCAAAGCTGGTCTCCCAATTCAGCGTCATACAACCGCTGGGACAGCGCCGGAAAAACCGGCGTAGCTGAACCCGCCTCGTCCATCTGGAACTGGTAGGTGAGGATCAGACGGTGCAGGCGGCGGCCCGCAGGAAGGCTCTCGCGAGCGAGATCGGGCAGGCAGAATTCAGGGTGGTCCGGTCTGATGATGCGTCGTCTTGTCGTAAGGCTCGCCTTCGGGTCCACCGACGACGACCGCAAGACGCTGGTCGCCTGGACCCGCACTGCTTGCGCGGCGCCAGCGAAGAATATTTCCGGGTTGGTCGGAACCACTCCGCGAAACTCCAAGCTCAGCTCGACTTCTTGCCCGTGGGTGGCTGGATCCGGCAACTGTGCGAGCAGCAGTTCGAGGGTTCGCAACGCCGTCACGGGAAATTGGACCGTCTCCGAGCGGCCATCGCGCAGAGCGATTATCTTTTCAATGATTCGTTGCGGAACCTGTCCGGCGATTAGCTGCAGGCCCTGGATCACGACGGGGCGCTCGACGGTCAGACCCGTCGAGCGGACACGCAGTTCCGCCCAGGTCGCTCCGGCTGGGACCGCGAAAAATCGGCGATCAATGGCGCCGGCCTTTAGCGGGATCGTCTCTACCCAAGCGGGCGGCGCATCGGGTTCAAACCGCAAGGGGCGGACGACCACGACCGGAATTCGGAAGGCGGGTCCCAGATCCTCCCGACCTTCCTCGAAACCGCGGATTTCGGCCTCATGCACTCCGGTTTCCAGCCCGGTGGGATCCACGGAAAGCGCAAATGAACTGCCGGCAGAATCACCAGTGCCGTGAGTTAGGAACAACGACTTTGCCACCCGAACCCAAGGCTCGGTGGACTCCAGACGGAAGCGCGCCTGGTAAGATAATTTTGTTCCGCTGTCGGTGGCTTGCGGAAACAGGGCTTTCACCCGGGCGACTCCGTCTCGTCGGTGCCGCGAAGTTTCCGGTTCCCTTAGGTACACGCCACGACCCTCCGGAAGATCCCACAGCATCACGGTGGCTTCGAGTCGCGGCCTTGCCCCGGCGAGACTGCTCAGGCGGCGGCCGAGGTCGAACGCCGCGTCCACCTGCACCAGGCCCCGACCTTGCCCGAACACCTCTGCCTCAGGGATGGGCCGCGCCGTGTTTTCCAGCGCCCGCCGAATGGTGGCCGGACTGTAGTTCAGCTTCTCGGCCTTGAGTCCGGACAGTATCAGCGCAGCTGCACCCGACACACTGGGGGTGGCCATGGAAGTTCCCACCATTTGCTCATGCAGACTAAGGCTCCAGTTAGGCACCGATGAAACGGCGGCGCCCGGGGCGCAGACGCTCACCCCCCAAGCGCCGTCGGCGGTGGGTCCGCGTGACGAAAACTGAAAGAGAGCCTCCGCTCGGGCTTCGGTGGAGAATGGCTCCATCATCGCCGGTGACAGATACGCACCCACGCCCAGCGCAGCGGTCGAGGTGCCTCCGGGCGCGTGGACGGTCGAGAGGCCCGGGCCTTGGTTCGCCACCGCGGCAATCAGCAGAACACCGTCTTCCTCCACGATTTCGGAGAGCAGCTCGATGAGCCGCCCTTGGTTCGGTCGCGCCACCGCCTCCGCAAAGCTCAGGTTCAGAATGTCGCACCGGAGTTCGCGGACCGCCGCCAGGCTGCGTATCAACGCCCGTCCCGTTTCCATATTGCCGCCACGAAGGCGATTGGGGCCGTACTTCACCGAGACGATCTGGGCGCCGGGCGCGATGCCTTGGAGCTCGGGTTGGTTGGGGAAACAGGCCGCCGCGATGCCCGCCACATGAGTCCCGTGGCGGTTCGCGTCGGTGACGATGGAAAGAAGGTTGCCGTCCTGAAAAATGTTGACCGCGAAGTTAAGCAATGCCTCGCCGCCGAATGTTCCGTGGCCGCGCTCGAGCCGGTAATTCGTGAGCGGCATCTCGTCACGGAGATCGCCGTCCTCGTCCGTGTCCACCACCGCCCGCCAGACGTGGCCATCGTGAAAGACCACACAGTCGAATGTCGGTCCCGGATCTTCGAAGCTGGCGCCGATTTCCCGCAGTTGTTCCAGGCGGACTTGCAGTTCCGCCAACTCCAGTCGCTGGTCGTCCGTGGGCGAGTCATGAACGGCTCGCCAGTTGATCAAAGACTGCTGGAGCAAGGCTTCCAGCGAACGTTGATGTTCTTCCCACACCTCCCGCTTCCGCTGCTGCATCCGCTCCAGCAGCTCTTCGGGAAACAGGTCACAGCCCGGCTTGAGCCCCAGATGATATTTGCCGGACGGGTTTCTCCAGTTGGGATCGGGTTGCAGGCTGCGGCCCGACAATCCGGTCAGCTTGCCGTCAGTGAGTTCGACTACGGTGGAAGTGTCCACGTCGCCAGCGCCGCTCCCATCGATGAGATCAATGATTTTGGGCCGCCCATCCGGCGTCGTTTGAAGTCCGGCGGCGCCGGGATCCACGCCCGTGTCCAGGACCGCAATCACCACTCCGCGGCCATCGTATTCCGGGTGCTTCTCCAGAAACCGCAGCGCACCGATTTCGGCTTGGGGGAGCAAGCTGCTGCCGGAGGAAGGACTGTCCGCTCCCAGCAACTGAGTTGCCACCGCCGCCAACCCGCAGGCCAGCATCGATTCCCGCCAAAGCAATGGGAGCACCGGTGTCCTCACCCGGTCTGAGACCGCCCCGCCCATGAACCTCCTGCTCACTTTCCGCAGCGCAGCGAAGGAAAGAGAGAAGATACCCGGAGGGCGGAGGAGGGCGCCCTCACCCCGACCCGCCCGCTTCCCCCGGTCCATCGGCAGGCACGCGACCCAGTCTTCCATGACGAGTGAGGATTCTCGCGGCATCTCCAGTAGGCCCGCCGCCATCAGGGCGAAGCCACGCAGTTGGTCACCACCACACGGTAGAATTTTTCCGGCTGACCGACTTCGATGAAATCGGAAATGCAGAGGCGGCCTCCGGTGCCAGCCACGCAGTCGGCCAGCGAGGTCCACGCGTCAGCGGTGATCGGGGAGCGGAACTGCACCTGATAGTTTACATTGGTGAGGCTGTTCCAACAGATCTCCGCCTGGGAAAGGCGAATCGTTGCCTGCGGGGCGGGTTGAAAGGTGAATTGGGTAACCGGCGGAATACCCTCGCTGCCCGTGGCTGCGGTCGTGCTGCCAAACACGAAAACCTGCCGCACCGTCGGACTTTCCGAGACTTCGTCGTAGCTAACCGCCCCTCCCGAGGCACTCAACACTTGGAAGTCAATGACCAGGTTCCCCGCCGCCGGGTCGTAGAGGTACGGGGTGGTCAGAGGGGTAACGAAGTCGAACTGCCGCGTGTTGCCGGGTCCTTGATCACCGCTGGAATAATGGGTCTGGGTTCCGCTGAAGAGCAGGACGTGGTCTGCGCCGAGATTTTCGGCGAAGGTGGTGCTGAGTTGGTTGAGCGGCCGCTGGGTGGTGGAGGCATAGATACGGAACGTCGCCGTGCGCGGCCCCCAGGGACCGGGCGAAGCATCACCGCGCCAGGCAAACTGGGTCAGCAAGGCCGGGCCGGAAAGGCCGCCAAATTCGGAGGCGTCATAGACGTTCATCCAACGGAGCGCCCCGGTGGGTCCCGAGGGTGAAGTTTCAGACGAGTTACCGTCCTGTTCCGTCAGCGAATTCGGGACGACGATGTTTTGGGCGTACAGGACGGCCCCGGCGCTCCACGCGACCAGCGCACCCACCAAGCGCGCTCTTGCCCAGCTTGGCGAAGGTAAAGGCACCCTCACTCCCTCCCATTGCCCGAAAGTTTCGCGGGGAGAGGGGGGGCGCAGAGGGGATGATGGCTCCGGCGCCGCCAGTGCTGGCGCAAGGTTTGATCCTCGATCGGAGAGGGACGGAGAGGTGAGCCGATTCGGAAGTGCGAATGAAGTATTCATGGATGGTGGAAGCAGACGTGTTGGTGCCGCTTCCCCCCTCTATGCGACGCCGGAGGAACAATCCCCTCAGCCCGGCCAATATTCTTTCGACGGAAATCGAGCGTGGTGACCAGGGCGGAGCCGGCCATCGTCGCGATCACCAGGAACTCCTGCGGCGGCCCTGCTTCGTCCAGTTCCTCTGCCGTGAGGTCTTCGATTGGTATCTCCCTCAGAGGGGAGAACAGGGCTGGGGACAGGGCATCTATGGATAACGTTGTCGGCACTCTGATTCCTAGGCCGTGTCTTCAAAATGGTTCGGCATGGTGTTTTCTGTGAAAGTATTTATCTATTAGTGACTTCCGATGGATACAGAAACAAGACTCCTCCTGAGCGATCCGCTGTGGGACCGCCTTTCGGCGCTCCTCTCCACCGTTCACCCTAGAAACGTGAGTTCTTTGGCTTGCGAAAACGGGCAAGCGGGGGTGGAAGAGGCAGATGGAATCGGGAAGCGTGTCAGCGCCGAGCTGAAATTCGGATAAAGTCGGTCGTTTGAAAACCGGGATTGGAGGGGGCTTCTTGGGGCGTCTTCTTCCTTCTTGCCTGATTTCTTCCACGACAAGGGCTCCTTTTCATCGCGTCCTCATGCTACTTCGGGCCGCAGGCCGTTGCAGTCCTGTGAACGCTTATCGCGGCCATCACCTCTCCGGTTTTCAAACTGGCGATCCTGACCGGTTTTCACGCAGACGGCGACATGGGCTTGGCAATACTGCGGAGCAGTTGAGTCCCAGTCAGTGTTGGCAGTGAATCTGGGATCGAATTTTGGCTCCACTGCTTTCCTCCAAGGCACTCCTGAGCGCACCCAGCGGGTCACCCAAGGATCGGATCAGGAACTTTGCACCCGTCCGCACGCAGAAATGAGGGGCGATCGCCACCTCAACCCGCTGGCTTCTGCCTCATCAACTCACGCTTTTAGATTAATCTCTCTATACGCCTTAGCCGGGGTGGAACGTACCAGTCCCGCCGCAAGCGGGTGACTCACCGACTGGAGAGCCGGATGCGGGAGATCCGCCCGTCCGGTTCGGAGGGCGGGGTGGGGCCAATCCCCCATCCCGACCCCTATCGCTATTCGCGCCCACCGGCCCAGAGGGCAGCCTGCTTGAGCAATTGCCGGTAGGCGGGATGGCTGTGGGCCTGGCCGTCGTGGCCGAGGGTGATGCAGGCCACTCGGCCGTCGCGCACCTGGCTGAGCCAGACCACCGGGAAGACGCGCCCGTCGTGCGGCGATTTGCCGGTGGCGAGCACCATCCGCGGCACGCCGTCGCCGTCCCGGACGTCATGGTACAGTTCATCGCTGATCTTGAAGGTCGCGGGGAGTCCGGCGGAGACCGGCGACTTGGGGTCGCTCAGCACGGTGACCTCGAACTCGCCGTATTTGTCGTGGCCCCGGGATCCGCCGCCGACCAGCGTGCGGTTGTATTCCGGCCAGTCGGTCCAGTTGTACCAGAGGGCGGGATGGACCAGCAGGAGACCCTTGCCGGCCTTGGCCTGCTGGAAGACCGCCTCACGGGAGGCGGCGCTGGCGATGGGCTTGTTGTTGGCGAGATACAGCACGTCGGTAAACGGAGCCGCGGCGGCGATGTCGTCGGTGTTTTCGGTGTAGGCCACCACGGCGCCCGGCAGTTCGCGCAGGGTGGCGACATCCGCCAGGTTGAAGAACCGCTGGAAGTCGTGGCTGCTGCCGCCGCCGACGATGAGGATGCGCAGGGCGTCCTTGGGCGCCGCGCTCAGCGCCGCGACGGCGGCCGGGGTCTCCGCCGCCGTGGCCGCCGCCTGGGTGGCGCCGCGCGGGCCGTTGTCCGCAGTGATGGCAAAGATCGTCGGCGCCACGCCGTTGTCATAGCTCTCCAGGGTCAGCTTCTCGATGACGTTGGTGCCTTTCACCTCCTGGCTGTGCCAGCGGATTTGTCCGCGCCGGGTGAGCTGCGGAAGCCCCTTGGACTTCGGGACGTCGAACTGCCCGATGTAGTCCGCGAATTCCTGCCCGTTGCGGAACACCAGTTCCTCGGTGCCCCCGCCGGCGAAATGCAGCGTGGCCTTGAGCACCGGCAGTTGATCGTTGTTCACCGCGGGAAAGCCCCAGCCCGCCACGCCGCCCAGGAAGTGGAGCCGCGATGCCGGCACGCCGACCTTGACCTCGACCTTCTGCGGCAGGCTTTTCCGGGACCAGGCGTTGGGCGCGCCGCCCTTGAGCACGATCACGTTGGCCACGGCCTTCTGCGGGCTGATCACGTCGAAGGGCACGTCGTCCACGCGCTTCAGGCCATAGCTGCGAAACGCCACGGTCTCGTCGGTGGCGTCGGGATTGTTGTACAGGCCGCGGCCGTTGTTGGCGGTGAAGGCGCTGGTGAGATCCAGCATGCGGTAGCGGTTCTCGTCCGCGCACAAATAGGCCAGCAGGTCGCGTAATCCTTCGGCGCCCAATTGGTCGAAGCCCTCCGGCATGAGGGAGCGTCCGGTGGTGGCGCGCGATTTGATGTCGGCGGTGCGCAGCGTGTAGTCGCCGGTGGCGTTCCGCAGCACCACCTCCTGGGCGTTTTCACGCTCGATGACGCCATCGTAACTCTGGTCGTCCGTGGTTTCCACCAGGGTGGACACGAAGTTCGGCTCCACCAGCCGGTTCGGGTCGAGGATGTGGATGAGCAGATCCGCCGGGCCATGCGCGCCCATCCCGGTCAGGTTCGGGGCGAGGTTGCGCCCCTCGGTCTTGTACACGTGGCAGCCGGCGCAGTTCGCGGTGTACAGTTTGGCGCCGTTTTCGAGATTGCCGGGCTTCAACACTTCCGGCGCGTACTTCGCGATCAACGCCTCCTTCTCCCGCACCTCGGGTCCCTTGAGTTCGTCAATGACGGTGTTGGCCCGCTGGGCCACGGCGGCGTCGGGATGCGTCCGCAGGCGGTGTTGCCGGGCGGGCCCCAGCTTCAGCAGGTCCACCTGTCTGGCGGCGATCGCGTCCAGGAAGGCATTGGCGGAGTCGGCCCGCTTGACGATTTGTCCAAAGGCCGGTTCGACCGCTTCGGGCGGGAGGCCGGGGAAGGCGGCGACCAGGGAAGGCGCGGTGTCGGGCTGCGATCCCAGGGCTTCGATCACGCGCTTCTGCAGGGCGGCGCTGGAATTCCCACCCAGGAGGCCGGCGACGGCCGGGACGATGGACGGATCGAGACTGCGGACACCTACCAGATTGGCGGCCACCTGGCCCCGGACATCGTCACTGAGGGATGGATTGCCGAGCTGTCCCACGGCGCGTTTCACGGCGGGCTGGACGGCGTCGGTGAGGCGTTTGGAAGTGTCCCAGCGCGCCACCAGGGGCAGGACCGAACCGGCAGTGCGCTCGGAGGCCAGGAGATACCGCAGGGAGGTGTTCAGCGCCGCGCTGGCCGGCGGCGTGATGTCCGGCTTGAGCGCCGCGGTGAAGCTGTCGAGCGCGGTCTGTTTGAGGCCGTCGTTGCGCGCCGACGAGGCGCCCAGGATCTGCACGAAGCGGCCGGCCTTCTCGCCATCCGCCTGTTGGGCGGCCAGCCGGGCGATGTGCGGGACATATCCGGCGACGAAGGCCGGATCCCGGGCGGAGAGCGCCGCCTGGAGGTAGAGCAGGGGGTCTCGCGCCGCGGCGCTCACGGCGGCGGATTCCAACCACGGATCCTTGAACGAAGGCCAGGCCTCCACGATGGCGTTGGCCGTCTCCCGCGAGGGCGGCAGGCTGCCCAAGGCGATCAGGGCATTGATCTTGGCGCGGCCGTCCGGATCCGACAGCAGGCCCTGGAGGACCTTCACCGCCTCGGCGCCGACCGCCGGTTGTTCCGCGGCCACGCGCGCGGCGTTCTTGCGCACCGCACCGTCGGTGTCGCGGAGGGCGGCCAGCAGCAAGGATTCATCCAGCTTCCCCAGGTTGTTCAGCGTGTACAGCGCCTGGATCCGTCCGAAACGGCTGGGGCTGGTCTTGAGCAACTCGGCCAGCGGGGAGGTCACGTTCTGCGGCTGGGTCTCGTTCAGCAGCCGGTTGGCCGTGGTGCGCACCCAGCCGTTGGGATGGGCCAGCATCGGCACCAGGCTGGCCGGGTCCTGGGCGTCGAGCCGATACGGAGGCAGGGGCTTGGCTTCCTTGTGCTGGATGCGCCAGAGTCGGGTGAAGTGATGGTCGCGGTCGGGACGCGCCGCCGCATTCCGGGCGCCGTGGGCCGGGCCGCGCGTGTCGTTATGCACCGCGATCTGGTTGTAGAAGTCCACCAGGTACAGCGCGCCATCCGGGCCCACCCGGGCGTGGATCGGACGGAACCAATAGTCGGTGCTGGCCAGGAACTCGGTTTGCTTGCGCCCCTCCTCCTTGCGTCCCTGATAGGTGGGCCCCTTGGGATCGAGAAACTCATGATGCACCAACTGGCGGGTCGCCTCGCCCATGAAGAAGGAATAGCGGTCCTCCGGCGCCCACTTGGCCGGCCAGGCGCCGCCGTCGTAAATCACCGACCCGGTGGCCGCGGTCCAGGCGCCCACCCAGTCAATCTGCACATAGGGCTGCCGCTTCTCGTCGAAAGCCGGGTAGATTTTGTTTTCTTCGATGATGTTCAGGTAGGCCTTCAGCCCGCCCACCTGGCCGCGGGCCAGCACCCGTTCGGGAATGACCACATGGCAGATCGGCTCGCCGCAGGTGGCGGTGGTGAAGAGGATCTCGCCGTCGGGCGCCACCTCGCAGCCCCAGGTGTTGCAGCCGCCGGCGGCGATCTGTTCCAGCATGGAGCCGTCCGGACGGAACCGGTAGATGCCCGCTGCGATGTCGCCGAAGCTCTTGGCGCCGTCGCCGGAGGTCACCTTGCCGCGGGTGTAGCCGACCGCGCCGTAGATCCAGCCGTCCGGTCCCCAGCGGAAATTGTTGATCACCGCGTGGGTGTCGAAGGTGCCCCAGCCGGTGTAGAGGGTCTCGATCTTGTCGGCCGTGCCGTCGCCGTTGGTGTCCCGGATCCAGAGAATATCCGGCGCCTGCGACACGATCACGCCGTCCTTATAGAACACCAGCGAGGTGGGCAGCTCCAGGCCGTCCGCAAAGACCGTCCGGCGATCCATGACGCCGTCGCCGTTGGTGTCGGTGAGGATGGAGATGCGGTCGAGCGGCTTGCGCGGTTCCTTGCCGCCCACCGGGAAGCGCTGCGGATCCTTCGCCCGGTCCCAATAGGCCTTGAAATCGTTCTTGTTGACGTCGCGGCCCCCCGGGTACTCGGGGGTCTCCACCACCCACATCCGGCCCTGCGGATCCCAGTCCAGCGACATGATCTTCTCGGCGACGTTTTCGTCCGCAGCCAGGGTGACGGTGAATTCGGGATGCAGTTGCAGGGTCTTGATGGCCTCGGCTGCGGGCTTGGGGCCGCCCGCCGGATACCGCAGCGAGGCCAGTTCCTCCGGCTTGCAGAATTCATCCACATTCGGCCGCTTGCCGGCCCAGGCCAGCCCGCGAAGCAGCACCGCCCGGTAGTGGGGCGTTTCAAACACGTCATATTCGTGTCCGGGAATGCTGACGAAGGCGCGGTAGGGCGCGCTGCCGCCCGCCCAGGTTTTCTCGTAGGTCCAGATCTGCGGCCAGATGTTGAACACATCCACAAAGCTCACCGCCAGCACGTGAACTTCGGGGGACATGTCGAGCCGGTTGTACACCTCGTCTTTCCAGTCGAAATTCGACAGACCCTGGGTGATGGGGCTCTCGGGATCCACGAAGTACAGGCCCACCTCGCCCTCGTGCCATTGGGTCTTGTTGTCGCCGTCCCAACGCCACGAACCGCCCTGCACCTCCTTGGCCCAGGCATGCTGGTCGCCGGCGACCACGCCGTCGTGGAGCACCATCAACCCGCCTCCGCGCTGCAGGAACTTCTCGAAGCGGGCCCGTTCGTCGCCGGTGATCTTCATGCCGTCCGCCGCGTACACGATCACCACGTCGGTCGCGTCGAGTTGCGCCGCGGTCGGAAACTCCAGGGAACCGGCCACCTGCAGGCCCCGTTCGCCCAGCAGCCGGGTCCAGTCCCCGAGGAAGCGGGGATGGTCATGCTGGTTGGGGCCGTGGGTCTTGGCGCCGGCCCGGATGAACACCCGGAGGGGATCGGCGGCGCGGAGTCCGGAAGGAATCAGGAAGGCGGCCATCAGGGCGGCGGCCCAGGGAAGGAATCGGTTCATGCCTCGAAACAGGAAGTAGATGTTGAAACTCTAGGGAATCGGACCGGGGCGTCCATGAGATTGCGGTGACGGAATGCGCGCCCGGACGTCGAGAGAATTGCCCGCAGCATGCCCGGACCCTGCGGAAGCGGCCATGCCGTCCAGCCACGCCCAAATGCTCGCGATGCAACCCGGCATCCGGCGAGACCGTCAGCTCGAGCTTCCCTTTTACCCCCACCCGGTGTGGGGCTCCTCCGCTGGGCAGGTCTCGGACGGGCCAACGCCTGCGGAGGCGCCCTCATGTCCCTGCGCGCTTCGTGAAAAACTGAGATGCGCGCGCTTGGCAGTCTCTCGCCGGGCATGCTAGCTGTCGGGATGACCAATTGGATTGGCAAGCTCGGCATCGCGCTGGCCTTCGGCTTCATGATGATGGCGTTGCTGTGAAACCCTTCCGCTACGCCTGCGATCCGCTTTGCCTCGCCGCCTGCGGTCTCTATCTGTTCAACCGCCTGTGGTTGCGTGCGCACTTGGGGGGTGCGTTTCTGCGGGGCCACTTCAACGATCTGTTGGTGATCCCGGCGGCGCTGCCGCTGGTGCTCTGGCTGCACGCCCGCCTCGGCTGGCGTGACGCCGGAGCGGCACCAGGGGCATGGGAAATCGTTTTCCACGCGGGGGTGTGGTCGCTCGTGTGCGAGGTCCTCGGACCGCATCTCAGCCGCCCGGCGGTTGGCGATCCGGTGGATGTCCTGTGCTATGCCGCGGGCGGCGCGCTGGCCTGGGTATGGTGGCATCGGGCGCGGAACCGAGCGCCGCACCTTCTGCGATGAGCTTTGACCGCCTCGCCCCGCACTATGGCTGGATGGAATGCCTGCTGGCCGGCGGGAAGCTGCAGCGGATGCGCACGCGCTGGCTGCCGGAGCTGCCGATTCCGCGCCGCGCCCTGCTCGCCGGCGAAGGTCACGGGCGCTTTCTCATCGAGTTGTGCCGTGTCGCGCCCGAAGCGGAGATTGTCTGCGCGGATTCGAGCTCAGGAATGCTTTCCGCGGCGCGGCGGCGCCTCGAACGGCACGGCCTGTCATCAGCCCGTGTCCGCTTCGAGCGGCAGGATTTCCTCCGCTCGTCCGGCATCGCCGGCCACTTCGATCTGGTCGCCACGCATTTCTTCCTCGACTGCTTTCCGCCCGCGCAGCTCGCTGCGGTGATCCAAGAAATCGCCAGGGCCGCTGCGGAGAAGGCGCATTGGCTGGTGGCCGATTTCCGCACGCCCCCGCGCGGTCCCGCCCGTCTGCGCGCCCGCTCCATCCTCGCGCTGATGTACGGCTTCTTTCGCTGCGCCACCCGCCTGCCCGCCCGAACCCTGACGCCTCCCGACCCCTTCCTGGCGGCGGAAGGCTTTCAATTGCGGTCACGGCAGACCTCGGAGTGGGGGTTGCTGCACGCCGACTGGTGGTGGCGTCCGGGCCGGAGCTGAACGTCTGATCGGCGGCTGCAGCCGCCTTCGCCGCATCGCGGGTCACGCTCTGGCTGCACCAGCGCTCCATTCCGCACATCACGCCGCTGAACGATTGGCCGGAGTGAGCATGCCGTTGCTGAACAGGACGCCAACCGACGATGGAACCGCAGACCTTCAGGGTTGAATGGGGGCGAATCGTCCTGCGGCTTCCGGCCGCCTGCCAGCGGCCGGCGGAGCCTGGCGTGTTTGAATTCGGCGTGCGGCGGAGCTTCGAGGGAGTGCTTTAGGAGCGTCCGCCGCTGCTCCTGCGATCATCCGCCGCCGGCAAGATTCATCGCGCCTGCGCCGTCCGCTGCCTCAGTGGCGGGGGCCTTCCGGGCTGCTGCTGCGCGACGGTCCGGAGGACAATGGCGGCGGCGATTTCGGTCTTTGCGGAGTCCTGCCGGACGGGTGGGACCTACGCCCTGGCATAGACCTCTGCGCCCTTTTCGACGAACTCTCGGGACTTCTCCTCCATCCCTTTCGCGAGCGCCTCTTCCGCGGCGACACCTTGTTCGGAGGCGTACCTGCGCACATCCTCGGTGATCTTCATCGAGCAAAAGTGCGGGCCGCACATGGAGCAGAAGTGCGCGGTCTTGGCGCCTTCCTGTGGGAGGGTTTCGTCGTGAAACTCGCGGGCGGTGAGGGGGTCGAGGGAGAGGTTGAACTGGTCTTCCCAGCGGAATTCAAAGCGGGCTTTGCTCAGGGCGTTGTCGCGGTACTGGGCACCGGGATGGCCCTTGGCCAGGTCGGCGGCGTGCGCGGCGATCTTGTAGGTGATGACGCCGTCCTTGACGTCCTTTTTGTTGGGCAGGCCGAGGTGTTCCTTGGGGGTGACGTAGCAGAGCATGGCGCAACCGTACCAGCCGATCATGGCGGCGCCGATGCCGCTGGTAAGATGGTCGTAGCCGGGGGCGATGTCGGTAGTGAGAGGACCGAGGGTGTAGAAGGGCGCCTCGCCGCACCATTCGAGCTGCTTGGCCATGTTTTCCTCGATCAGGTGCATGGGCACGTGGCCCGGGCCTTCGTTCATGACCTGCACGCCCTTGGCCCAGGCGCGCCGGGTGAGTTCGCCCTGCACTTTGAGTTCGGCGAACTGGGCCTGGTCATTGGCATCGGCAATCGAGCCCGGACGCAGGCCGTCGCCGATACTGAACGAAACGTCGTAGGCGGCCATGATGTCGCAGATGTCGTCCCAGTGCGTGTACAGGAAACTCTCCTGATGATGGGCCAGGCACCACTTGGCCATGATGCTGCCGCCGCGCGAGACGATGCCGGTCATGCGGTTGGCGGTGAGCGGGATGAAGCGCAGGAGCACGCCGGCGTGGATGGTGAAGTAGTCCACGCCCTGCTCGGCCTGCTCGATCAGGGTGTCGCGGAAGACTTCCCAGGTGAGTTCCTCGGCCTTGCCGCCCACTTTCTCCAGCGCCTGGTAGATGGGCACGGTGCCAATGGGCACGGGCGAGTTGCGCAGAATCCATTCCCGCGTCGCATGGATGTTCTTGCCGGTGGAGAGGTCCATGACGGTGTCCGCGCCCCACTTGGTGGCCCAGCGCATTTTCTCGACCTCCTCCTCAATGGACGATGCCACGGCGCTGTTGCCGATGTTGGCGTTGATTTTCACCAGGAAGTTCCGGCCGATGATCATGGGCTCGGACTCGGGGTGATTGATGTTCGCGGGAATGATGGCGCGGCCGGCGGCGACTTCATCGCGAACAAACTCGGGCGTGATCTGCGCCGGCATGCGCTGCGGGAACCGGGCGAAGACCGAGGGCGGAGAGACGAGGGACGAGGGACGGGAGGCGAGCTGCGAGGAGCCGGCGTGCTGTTTGTGGAGGTCGTTGCGAACGATGTCTTTCCCGAGTTCGGCGATCTGCGCGCGGCCGAGATTCTCGCGGAGGGCGATGAACTCCATCTCGGGCGTGACGATGCCCTGACGGGCGAACCAAAGCTGGGTGACCGGATGCCCGGAGCTGGCCTTGAGCGGACGCCGCCGCTGGCCCTTGAGTCCGGGGAACTCGATTAGGCGGTTGCGCTCGGCCTGGCTGGCGTATTCGGCGTGCTGGCGGGAGAGGTAGCCGTTGTCCTGCGGTTTGACCTCGCGACCGTCGTATTCCGCCACGTCGCCACGGCGCAGAATCCAGTCCCGCCGCAATGGCGGCAACCCCTCCTCCACCGTGCCCTGGAAGGCGGGATCGCCCCAGGGTCCGGAACAGTCATAGACCCGCACCGGTTCGTTGGGCTCCAGGCGTCCGTCGAATCCCTTCGTAGGCGACAGGGCGATCTCTCGCATCGGCACCCGGAGGTCCGGATGGAGGCATCCGGACACGTACACGCGGGTGCTGGCGGGCAATTGTTGGGAACTGTGGGGCTCGAACGAGGATTTGGGGTCGGCGATCATGGAAAAGAGAGGCGAGGGGTGAGGGGCGAGGGACGAGCGGTCTGCAGCGGCGAGCCGGCGAGAAGACGCGGCAACGGTGCGCTGCCAACAAGAAAGGGCGAGAACATCAAATAAATGGCTCGCCCCGAAACACCGGTGAAGTATTTCCCTTCGCCGGCATTACCCGGGGCAGGTTCAACGGGTCTCTCGCTGCGGCGAAACTCTCAGCCGGGACGGACCGGCTCCCCGATGCCTGGATCATGGAGCGAGGCGAGGGAGAGGCAAGCGGAATGGGGACTGCCGAGCCGCCGAGAGGGATCAACCAATTCGGGTGGCGGCCTTCCGGCGAGGACGGTTCGCTTCTCCTCAAATCCGCAGGAAAATCTTCCGCCGGTACATCCAGTATAGGATCAACCACAGCAGCGCGAGCACCGCAGCCCCGTGAAGGAAGGGTTCATAGGCCCGTCCGGCAACGGCGAAGAAGTCCTGTCCCAGATGGGTTTTGAGGTTGCGTCCAAGAAACCCGTCGAAGAGGTGCGCCATGCAGTAGGCGGCGATGGAGTTCATGCCGATGACCCGCAGCGGAAACGACCATCCGCCGCGCCCCGCCAGATCAATCACTGCATAAAACCCGGCCAACAGCAGGAAACACCACCCGCCGCTGTACAGCACCCAACTGGGCGTCCAGATCCGCTTCACCACCGGACACAGCCCCAAGGCGCCCAGAAGCCAGCCCGACGCCAGCCCCAGCCCCCCGGCGACGACCAGCCAGCGGATTTTTTCGCGGGCCGGGCTGTCCTTGCGAAGCACCGTTCCCGCCAATAAACCGAGCACCATGGTGGCCAGCGTGGGAATAAAGCTCAGCGTCGAGTAACCGCCGCCGTTGTGCGTCCATGGCCTCTCCCGGGGAAACCAGTTGAGGACCACGGTGTCTGCCGCCCAGGCCAAATTGCTGTTCTTCTGCCAATGGGCGGCGAACCCGGTGTGTCCGTGCTCCCGGAGCCAGTCGGCGGAGACTCCCACTGCGGTGTAGTCGAAGTCCGGACGGACGGGATACAGCGCGAAGGCGGCCCAGTAGCCCACCAGAAGCACCGCAAGGCCGATCCACTGGGTCCGCCGGCTGGCCAAACCCAGGGCGAACAGGAACGGGTATCCCAATCCGATCTGGGACAGCGTGTCCTCAAACGTCCAATGGGTCTGTGAGCCGCCGGTGGACCGCAGCGCGACCCCGAGCAGGACGAGCACCAGAGACCGGATGCCCGTATGAAGCCAGAGGCGTCCGAGGGACTGTCCTTTGGACAACCGGGAGGCGAGCGAGAATGGCAGCGCTACCCCGACGAGGAAGGAAAACGAGGGTTGAATGAGGTCGTGCAGCACACATCCGACCCAATCCACGTGTTCCTGGTGATGGCACAGGAAGTTCCAGAAACCGCTGGGAGTGCCGGCGGCGTGCAGGTTGGCGGCGACGGCGCAAAAACGGAGCACCTCGGCCATCATGAGGAACATCACGAAGCCGCGGTAGGCATCGAGGGACGCCAGGCGAATCGGGGCCGGGTTGGAATTAGGGGCAGGGGATGGCACGGCAGGCAGGGGGTGGATTTGGGTCGGAACGTGGAAGGTTTTGAGATTGGGCAGTCCGATCCCTTCTGTCACTTGCAAACCAAGGGGACAGGGAATCCGGACCCAGCGGAATGCCCCATTTTGGGGGGTCTGGACCGGAAACAGTCGTTAAGCGGTGCTGAGCCTCACGCCGTGGGCGCGGAGGACGCAGAGGAGCAAAGGGGCAGACCCAGGGACAGGGCATTGATGGTTCCGGTTCGCTTACCCCTTCAATCCTCCGCGATCTTTGCGCCCATTACGTGAGGCCCACCCCCTGCCTTCGGAGCCTCACGCCAAGGCCGCAAAGGGAAGTATTTTCCTTCTGGGCGCCTCTCACTTTTTTGCCCCGGCCTAAAAGGCCTGGCGACCCCAGCCCGGCGCCACCCGGGACCCCACCCCTATGGGTCCTCGACCCTCCGGTAGAATTAGAATTCGTCGGGGTTCTGGCGCTTTTTCAAGGCGCAGACGGTGGGGGATTCCTCTCCCAGGGCATCGCCGGAGGCTCAGCCCCGGGCGGGTGTCTGTGGCCCCGTCAGGGCCAAAAAGTGAGAGGCGCCCCTTCTTCCTGCGAACTCATTCCTCCCGTGGCGGCCTCTGCGTGAAACTTGAATCGGCCTGGGAGCCGGCAAAACGGAGGCTCAACTTCGGAATGCCCATGCCCCGGGCACGCAGACTTGCCGAATGGGCGCGCGGGGGCATTCTCGGCGGTGGTGGCCTCCATGAACCTTTGTCGCCTGTCCGCAAGCCTTACCCTGTTCCTGTCCGCATTCCCGGCCCTGGCGCAGCAGATCCCGGTCGTCGAACGGCATCTGCCCAACGGATTCAAGCTCCTGATGGTCGAACGCCATGAGGAGCCCCGCATCGCCGGAGGCTGGGTGGTGAAGGTGGGCAGCGTCAACGAGCGCCCGGGCATCACCGGCATCGCGCACCTGTTCGAACACATGATGTTCAAGGGCACGCCGACGCTGGGCACGAAGGACGCCGCGCGGGACCTGGAACTGATCGCCGGGCAGGAGCGGGTCCGGGACGCCATGCGTCAGGAGGAGGCCGCGATGCGGCTGGCCCTGCGCCGGGGGGAGATCGGCGACCTGACCTCGCCCGAGAACTTCACCCCGCGCTACCGGGATCTGGAGGCCGAATTCCGGAAACTGGTGGACGAGCAGCGGGCGCTGCTGGTGAAGAACGAGTTCGACCGCGTGTACACCACCGCCGGCGCCTCGGGCATGAACGCCTTCACCTCGGAGGACATGACCGGCTACTTCATCAACGTGCCGGCCAACAAGCTGGAGCTCTGGTGCTGGATGGAGAGCGAGCGGCTGCTGCGTCCGGTGTTCCGCGAGTTCTACGCCGAGCGCGACGTGGTGTACGAGGAACGCCGGATGCGCGTGGAGTCCACGCCCATCGGCAAGTTTGCCGAGGAGTTCAATGCGGTGTTCTGGGACGCCCATCCCTACATGTGGCCGGTGATCGGATGGCCCAGCGACGTGGCCAACATTTCCAAGAAGGAGGCCGACGATTTCTATGCGCTCTACTATCAGCCGCAGAACATCACCCTGATCCTGGTGGGTGACTTCAAACCCGACGACGCCGAGGCCCTGGTGCAGCGTTATTTCGGGCGCATCCCCGCCGGCACGCAGCCGCCGCCCGAGATCGTCACCCGCGAGCCGGCGCAGGTGGCGGAGAAGCGCATCTACGCCGAGGCCGAGACCAATCCGCAGGTGGATATCCTCTGGAAGACCGTCGCCTTCCGCCACAAGGACAGCTATCCGCTGGACGTCCTGCAGTTGCTGCTCAGCGGCCGGACCGGACGCCTCTACAAGGGCCTGGTGCTGGGCAAGGAGGTTGCGACCGACACTTACGCGCAGCAGGATTCCCGAAAGTGGGCCGGCCTCTTCAACATCGGTGGCGAGGCCAAGGACGGGAAAACCCCGGAGGACGTCGAGCAAGCGCTCTATGAGGAGTTGAGCGTTTGAAGGAGGAGCCGGTCCCTGCGGAGGAACTGCAAAAGGTGAAGAACCAGTTCGCCGCCTTCGAGTACCGCAAGCTCACCGCCAATTTCCCGATCTTCCTCCAGGTCCTGCAAAACGAGGGCACCGGAGACTGGCGCGAGGTCAACGAGGCCGCGGCCAAGTTGCAGGCCGTGACCGCGGAAGACGTCCAGCGCGTGGCCCGGGAGTATTTCACCAAGGACAACCGAGCGGTCGCCATTTACACCCGCAAGCCGGGCACGGGTTCCCCGAGCGACGATCCGGACCTGGCCGGCCTCAGCGCGGAGCAGCGCCCGATCATCCAGCGCATCGTCCAGGCCCTCGCCGCGGAGACCGACGTCGCGCAGTTGAAACAATCCCTGGAGCAGATGCTGTCCCAGGGCGACGGCGGCGATCCCAAGCGGCAGCAATTGCAGCGGATCATACAAAAGAAGGTCACCGCCCGCATCGCCGAACTGGAGAAGAAGTAACTGAGGCCCTCCGATTTCATCTCATGAATCTGCGCTCGCTCGCCGCCACGCTGATCTGCCTGCCCCTCGGGATGGCCTTTGCCGCCGAGATCCCCGACCGGCCGGAGAAGCTCACCTTTCCCGAACTGACCTATGAACCGCCGAATCCGGGAAACTACCGGGTGCCGCTGAAGTCGGGTCCGGTGGCCTACGTCGTTCCCGACCGCACCCTGCCGCTGGTGACGATCAGCGTCCTGATTCGCGCCGGCGCCTATCTGGATCCACCGGACAAGGCCGGATTGGCGGAATTCACCGGCTACCTCCTGGCCCGCGGCGGCACGCAGCGGATGACCGCGGAGGAACTGGAGGAACGCCTCGCCTTTCTCGCCGCCAACCTCGGTTCGGGCCTCGGGGACGATTCGGGAACCGTGACGCTGAACCTGCTGTCCAAGGACCTGCCCGAAGGCCTGAGGATCCTGCGCGAGGTGCTCACCGAGCCGCGCTTCCAGCAGAACAAGCTCGACCTCTACCGCCAGCAGTCCCTGCAGGCGATGCAGCAGCGCAATGATGACTCCACGGCCATCGAGGGACGCGAGCGCCGGTTCCTCGCCTACGGCACCAACTTCTGGGTTTGCCGCTACACCACTGAAGCCAGCGTGAACGCCATCACCCAGGACGCTGTGCGCGCCTTCCACCGGCGATGGGTTCATCCGGTCAACTTCGTGGTGGCGGTCAGCGGCGACTTCGAGAAGGACGCCATGGTGGCCCAGTTGGAGTCCCTGTTCGGCGACTGGCCTTACGCCGGGGAGAAGCCGCCGGCCATCCCCACCGACATCCATATGGCGGCGCCCGGAATCTATTTGGTGGACAAGGACGTCAATCAGGGCCGCGTGGCGGTGATGCTCCCCGGCGTGCTGAGGACCAATCCCGACATCTTCGCCATCCAGGTCATGAACGACATCCTGGGCGGCGGCGGATTTACCTCGCGCATCATGAACCGGGTGCGGTCGGACGAAGGGCTTGCCTACGGCGCGGGCAGCGTTTTCCACGGCGGCACCTATTATCCGCCGCCCTTCCAGGCCAGCTTTGCGTCCAAGTCCCGTTCCGTCACCTACGCGACCAGCATCGTGCTGGAGGAGATGCAGCGCATCGCCGCCGATCCGGTGAGCGCCGAGGATCTCGCGACGGCCAAGCGCTCCTTCGTGGACACCTTTCCCGAAACCTTCAACACCAAGGCCAAGGTGGCCTCGACGTTTGCGCGCGACGAATTCACCGGGCGCTTCGCCGAGAACCCGACCTACTGGCAGACGTGGCGATCGAAGATCGAGTCGGTGACCCTCGCCGACGTGCAGCGGGTCGCCCGGGAGCATTTGCATCCCGACCGGGCGGTGATCCTGATGGTCGGGCAAAAGGCCGAGATCGAGCAGGGCGATCCCAAGCATCCCGTGCCGCTGAAGGACCTCTCGCCCGGTCCCATCATGCAGGTGCCCCAACGCGATCCGATGACCATGGCGCCGATTCTCAAAGCCGAAGCACAGCGCCTCTATTGAGGCCTCGCCCGCCTCCCTAAATATGGGGCCGGAGGGAGTAGTTCCGCATCTCTGTTGGTTCCTCGACCGGACACACGCGGGCGGGATAGTCTGCGCCGGTGCTTGCAGAACTTCGGAACGTGACGAGGCGTTACGGGACGGTGGTCGCGTTGGACTCGGTTTCCGCGGTTTTCGAGCCCGGACGGATCGTTGCCGTGGTGGGCGCGAACGGTGCGGGCAAGACCACCCTGCTTCGTGTGCTGGCAGGCCTCTCGGGCCCCGATGACGGCGAGGTGTTCTTGGACGGACGCCCATTCGACCGCGGGGACCTCACCGCGCGCCGCCGCATCGCCTTTCTTCCCGATTTCCCCGGCCTGTTCCCGGAAGAAACGGTTCTTCGCAATCTCGCCATCACACTCCGGCTCTACGGCGCCGATGGTCCGGGAGCGGAGCAGCGGGTGCTCGATCTCCTTGGGGATCTGGATTTGCTGCCTGCCTGCGAGATGCCGGTGGGAACCCTGTCCCGCGGCCAAACCTACAAAACGGCCCTTGCGGGATTGGTCGTGTCGGCGCCCGATCTCTGGTTGCTCGACGAACCGCTCGCGTCGGGCATGGATCCGCGCGGGCTTTCCGTGCTCCGGCGGGAAATGCGTTCGGCGGCACGAAGGGGACGGACCCTTCTCTTCACCACGCAACTCGTGGAACTTGCCGAGAATATCGCCGACCGGATCCTGGTGATCCGCAACGGAAAGGTCGTCTGGCAGGGCCCCGCCGCGGCACTTCGGCAGATTGCGGCTTCCCCGGCAGGCGCGGAACTGGCCGATCTGTTTCCGCCGCCGGAGGAACCCGTCCCGTGATGAAGCCGCGGGACCACGACCCGGCATTTCTCCGTCGCCTGCGCTTCGCCGCCCGCGATCGGATCGTCCGCCAGCGGATCCGGAGGCTCCGGCGCTCGTGGAGACATCAGAACCTCCGCCTTGGCCCCGTCCTTTTCTCGGCAGTGCCGCTGCTGGCGTTGACCGCGTGTGCCGGACCGGGAGTCGAGCGCCTGGGGCTGACGCGGGCGGGACGGGACGCGCTGTGGGCCTATGCGCTGTGCTTCCCGCTGTTCGCGCTTAAGAACAGCATCCAGGCGCGCCTCGGGTACTGGCCGGATGTGTACGCCGCGCTGCGGCTGCCGGTGTCGAACGATTGGCTGGTCCGGCGTCAATGGGCTCGGGGAATCCGCGTGACCCCCCTGCTTGCGGCCATCGTCTTTGCGGCGGCAAGCATGATGGCCTGGACCGCGGACGCCGTGGGGCCCGGTTGGCTGGGAGCTCTCCCGTTCGCCCTTCTGTTTGTGGCCATGGCGGTCCCCGCCTCCACCTGGCTGGCGGCAACCCCGTGGGGCGGCCGATTGGAGGTGGCGCTGTGGACCCCCTTGGTGGGGGCCTGGATCGGCGGCGCCGCGTTTCCGTCGGTGAGGACTGCGGGCGTCGCGTTCCTGAATTCGGCAGGAGACTGGATTGCCTGGATCCTGCCTACGGGATGGGTGGCGCGTCCGTTTCTTCACTGGCTGGAGGGTGGTCCCGGCCTGGAGGTCCTTGCCCTGCTGCCCGCTGCGTTGCTGGCCCTGTCGGTCCGCCGCGCCGTCCGTTGTCTGGTGAACCGGGTGCGACCGTTGGACTGGGGTCTCGTGCGTTGGTTTTCGCAACCCCCGGAGGAGGCGAGCCTGGAGATGCAGGAAGCGCTCGACTCGATGCTCGGCGAGAAGCCCGCCCGGACGGCAGAAGACGCGCGGCTCACGATTCTCAGCCGGAAGTTTCTCGAGCCGAGCGAGTCTCCGGAGAAGGCGGGTTGGATCGAGCGGTTTCTCTGGCGCCAGTGGACGCCCCGCGAGCGCTTTCTGGCCGAGATCGCCTTTTCCGGATTGCCTCCGTGGTCTGCCCGCTATCTCAAGCTCGCCGCGTTGCTCGGCGTCTGGGTGCTGCTGGGATGTCTCGCCGGGCCATTGGACATCGCGTGGCTGCGGTGGAGCTGGTTGCTGACCGCGCTGACGCTGGCGCTCGGTCTGACTCCGGCCGTCGCGCCCTTGGGCCGGCTCGAGGCGTTCTGCGGGCTGGGCCATGGATCGGTGAAATTCCTGGCGATCCTTCCCGTCAGCCTGCCCGAAGTCGCCCGCTGGACGCTGCGAACCACCGCCCTTCGGACGATCCTCGGGATGCCGCTGGCCATGGCGTGCGGAGCGGCATTCGGGAAGTGGGGTGGCATGGGGCCCTCCCCACGGGACGGCGTCCTTATGATAGTGGCCGCCGTCGTGGTCCTGTCAGGATTTCAGGCGATCTGGGTGGTCAACCAGGGGCTCGGTCGCCTCTGGTTCCGACTCCATGTGGGGCGTTTCGGATGGCTTCGCGGCCTGGTTACTCTGGCCCTGTTCATCCTGTGGTGCGTCTTCGCGTTGCTGGCGCTTCTGACAATGGCCACTGGGCATCCGGGACTGGGGATAGCCTTGGCACTCGGCGCGACGATCTGCGGATGGGCGGTATTGCTCCATACCTGCCGGCAGTGGCGCCGGGGCGGGCTGGAATGGCTCATCCCGCCTGAGATGCAGACGGAATAGCCCGAGCGGCGGGGAGGGGAGGGAGACTGCACAGAGTGCCAGGTCATCAGTTCGCCCTCCTCGTTTCGGCCTTCGCGTCCTCGGCGTGAGCCTCACGCAATGGCCGCAAGGGTATGCAGCGGAACGACCCGGGAGACCGGACTTGGTGGAAAAGTCCGGGAGAATGCACAGAGTGCCAGGTTATCAGTTCGCCTGGCGTCCTTTCGCGGCTCCCCGGCTGAGGAGGCGCCGTGGCAGGCCGGCCGAAGCCGCCTCAAGGTGGGACTACGATCCTTCTCCGTGCCTCGACGCCTCTGCGGTGAAGAGCCCTCCGCGGTGTCCTCGACGCCTTTCCGGCTACCGGCGGGGGCGCAATTCAGCGTTATCGGCCGCAATTTGCCGCCAACCGCGGCGGTTGCTGGACCCCGGGTCCGCCCCTAGCGTTCCGCTTCCGTGGAGAAATCCGCATCCAGTTCCCGCGCCCGCCCCCTGCCACCGGGCGGCGAGGAGGCCGTGTGGCGCGCCGTCAGAGCCCGCTGGCGCCAGTTGTTCGGGAATTTCACCAGCCTGGGCGTCAGCTTCGAATGGCATGAGGTCACCCCCGATCAGGAGGTGGACTGGGGGCGGAGCTTTCACCCCGACAGTGTCGAGCTGTGTCTGAACCTCGCCGGCTCGGGCGAGGTCGCCGCCGGAAACGCGGTGCTCCAGTTCGGCCCCTGGTCGGCCGGATTCTACCGTCAGGGCCGCACCCCGCTCCGCGCCGGGCGAAAGGCGGACGAGGCCCACCGGTTCATCACCGTCGAGATGGCGCCATCCTTCCTGAACCGCCATTTGCCGACCGGCGCCGCCGAATTGCATCCGCTGATCCGCGGCGTGGCGACCGGCGAGCACGGCGATTCCGCGGTCGGCACGGTCGAGGCGATGAACACCCGGCAGCGCGAACTGGTGATGAGCCTGCGCCAGCCGCCGGTCCTCGCGAGCGCCCAGTCGGTCTGGTACCAGGCCAAGGCGGTGGAGTTGATGGGCGAGTTCTTCTTCCGGCCCGCCACGAACGCCGAGCTTTTCTGCCACCGCCAGCAACGGGTGGCGCGGGACCGCGTGGATGCCGTGATGGCGATCCTGAAACGCAGCCTGACCGAGCCGCCGTCGCTGGAGGAGATCGGACGCGAGGTGGGATGCAGCCCCTTCTACCTCAGCCGCACGTTCTCCAAGGAAACCGGCGTGACCATTCCCCAGTTCGTCCGGCAGTTGCGGCTCGAACGCGCCGCGGAGCTGCTGAAATCCGGCGAATACAACGTGACCGAGGCCGCGATGGAGGTGGGTTACAGCAGCCTCAGCCATTTCAGCCAGGCCTTCCACCAGCAGTTCGGATGTTGCCCCGGGCTCTACCCCATGGCCACGCCCACCCAGCGGGCCGCGCAGTCCGAGGCTCCCGCGGCGTCGTCATCCCAGCGGTGATGCCAGCCACGCCAGGAAACGTCCGGTGCGGTCCGCCATCCATCCCAGGGCGCCGGCCAATGCGACCTTCCCGGTGAGCGGCGGCAGCGTCAGCAACAGCACGAGGACGTTTCCCAGCCAGAGGACCACCGCCGAGAGAAACCAGCCCTCGGCGTCAATGTCGGGCTGCCGGATGCGGAGGATGTGGACCGTCAGCGTGACGTGAAAGGCGTAGGTGAGGCCGAGGCCGAAGTGGAACCAGGGCCTCAACCCCCGGGCGTCCAGAAGCCAGGTGCCCAGGCCCCAAACGATGGCCCAAAGCACCGCGTACAGCGGAAAGAAATACGGGGCCAGCACGATCAGGGTATTGGTGCGGGTCACCACCACATGGCCGCCCCGAGCCGAGGCCCGGAGGGATTTCACCCGCCCGCCAAACAGCCACGCCCATACGGCATGGGTCAGTTCGTGGCCCACCACATAGAGCCACATGGGCTTGGGCAGCAGCAGGAAGATCACCAGCCAACCGGCGGCGCCCCCAAGAAAGGCCACCCAGAAGTAGGCCGCGGAACCCGAGTTCCGGATCACCAATCCCAAGGCCCACGTAGCGCCCACGCACCAGGGAAGGAGCGCCAACCCGAGACCGATGCGCCACAGGGTGTCCGCAAGCCTGCCGCGGCGGGCGCTCATGGCCGCCGGGCATCCGGAGGCGCGACGCTCGCGGGGCGAACCCGCGCCGGCGGAACCGTCGCGGAGTCCGCCGGAGGAAGCCGGTCTCCGAGCAACCGCCGGGCCTCCACCAGCGCCACCTCCCGCTCGAGGGCCGCGGCGCGATGGGGAAACCGGCGTTCCACCGCGGCAATCACGCGGTCTCCCGCCGCATCCCCGGCGTCCGCCGCCGCGCTGACCAGCGCCAGGATTCCGCCCGGAAGCGTCTCGGAAGCAGCCACCACGATGGCGTCGGCGGAGTCCGGCGTCGCGCGCACGGCCGCCATCACGCACGGACCCACCGCCGCTGGAAACGACCGCAGCGCGGCGACGACCACCGTGGTCGCCACCTGGGAACGGTCCCCCGGCGCCGCGTCGGCGATGGCACGCGTAATGGCCGCGGGCGTCTCGACAACGCGCGATTGCCCGATCTGACGCGACAGCGCGTCCAACGCGGCGGCGTCCATGGCACGCGCCCGGAAGGACAGCCCCAAACCCCAGACGGCGGCGCAAAGCGGGAAGAAAACCCGGACGCCATTCAGGGACAAAAGTCCCGGACGACGCCGGCCCGGCCCTCTGTTGGAGACCGGCTGAAGCCTGTTGGATCGCGACCGCATGATTGTGAAAGCCCCTTGTTTCTGCCGCCATTTCACCGCCGTCAACCGCTTCCTGCGTGCAGAATTTTCCTGGGCTGCCACTCACTTTTTGCCCTGGCCTGAAAGGCCTGGAGAGCCCAGCCCGGGGCCGCGGCCGCAGGACGTTGCCCCGGGTTTGGGGCAATCGAGAAGATTCTGCGCCCTGAAGGGGCGCCGGAGCCTCCGGCGTCTTCAGGGCGCACGATGCGATGGGGCATGAACCCAGGGCATCGCCGGAGGCTCAGCCGCGGGCTGGGGTCTGCGGCCCCGTCGGAGCCAAAAAATGGAGAGGCGCTCACCCCCCTGGACGAGCTTCGCGAGTCCTTAACTTCCTTCGGCTGCGCGCCGTGCCGCGAAAGAGGAGGGGCCGGGGCAAAAACTGGACGCGGACTTCACGGAGGAGAAAGGGGCCATCGCCGTGAGAATCCGTGAAATCCGTGTCTCCTCTTCGGTCAGGAAGGCCAAGCCGGCACGGCGCGACCGCCTGAAGGCGGGGCCCACCGCAAGGGATTGGCTTCCACGCTGCGTCGGACCGCCCGTATCGTCCGCGCGCATGAGAAAGACCCGGATCATCGCCACCCTCGGTCCCGCCAGCGGGACTTCCGAAGCCATGGAAGCGCTCCTGGTGGCTGGGGTGAACGTGTTTCGCATCAACGGCTCTCATGCCCGGCCCGATTGGATCCGCCGCACCGTTCCCGAAATCCGGAGCCTGGCGCGCCGCCTCGGCCTGCCGGTCGGCGTGCTGCTCGACATCCAGGGCCCTTCCATCCGCACCGGCGAGGTCGCGGTGCCGATCCCGCTCTCCGTGGGCGAATCGTTCGCCTTCACCACCGACGGCGGCGCGCCGGCCGGAGTCCAGTCCACCACGGTCAGCTATCCCGATTTCCCCAGGGATGTCGAACCGGGCCGGACCCTGCTCGTGGACAACGGAGGGATCGCCATGCGGATTACCTCCACGACCGCCACCTGCGTCTTGTGCGAAGTGCTGACGGCCGGGGAACTGGGCAGCCGGCGGCACATCAACCTGCCAGGCGTGCACCTCTCGCTGCCGGCCCTGACGTCCAAGGATCGGGAGGACGTGGCGGTGGGGCTGGAGGTGGGCGTGGACCTGATCGCCCAGAGCTTCGTGCGGGATCCTGCCGACGTGAACGCGCTGCGGAACCTGGTGGCGGCCGCGCGGCATCCCGTGAGCCTCGTCGCCAAGATCGAGCACCAATTCGCCGTGGACCATTTTGACGCCATCGCCGGGACGGCCGATGCCGTCATGGTCGCTCGAGGCGACCTGGCGATCGAGTGCCCCTACGAGGAGCTGCCGATCATCCAGCGCCGCATCGTCAAGCACTGCCTGCGGATCGGGCGCCCGGTGATCGTGGCCACCGAAATGCTGGAAAGCATGACCGAGAACCCCTTTCCCACACGGGCCGAGATCACCGACGTGGCCAATGCGGTGTATGAACAGGCGGATGCCATCATGCTCAGCGGGGAGACCGCCACCGGGCGCTACCCGGTCGAGTGTGTGCGCGTGATGGACCGCATCGCCCGCCGCATCGAGCGCAGCGGCGGCGCGAACTACCACGAGGCGGCAGAAATGGAATCCGCCCGCGAGATGCTGATCCGGAGCGCCGTGGGACTCGCGGACCAGCTCAGGGCGTCCGCGCTCATCGTGTTCACCCGCGACGGCCGGATCGCGCGCGACGCCGCGTGGATGCGCCCCCGCTATTCCCCGATCTTCGCCTTCGTGGCCTCGGCATCCCTGGTCGGCGCGCTCAGCCTGCTGCGGGCCGTGCATCCGATGGTGATGCCTTCCTGCGACGACGATCCGGCGGGCTCGGTGGAGGGCGCCCTGAGGCGCCTCCGCACCGCGGGGCGACTGGCCTCCGGCGATCGCGTGGTGGTGGTGCTTCCGCATCGCTCCAGCAATGATCAGGAGGTCGAGGCGGTGAAAATGCACGTGATCGAATGAGCCTGCCCCTCCGGTAAGGACGGGCTCCTGCACGTCCGTGACTTCCCCCGCACCGCGTGTGGAGTCCTGCGGGGAAACGCGGGAACCTTCCCGATCCCCGAACGGAACGATCGGCCGCAGCCGGGGCGATTCGAGTCTCACGCAGAAGATGCCCAGGACGCAAAGGAAGGGCGGAGGGCACCCTCGAGAGTGCCCCACTTCCATTCTTCCCGTCCGGGAGGAAGGTTCCATTCCACTGCGTCCGTTGCGCTCCTGGTGTGAGGTTCTTCAGAATTTCCCGACAGCCTCGGCCGGCACCGGATCGGGACGGAACAGCGTGACCGCGTACAGGTAGGCGATGAGTTCGTCGGTCACGGTCCGAAATCCCGGGCTGGACCGCCACCAGCGGTCGGGGTCGTAGTGCGGGTCCGGGACAGCCATCACGCCGACGGTGGTCCCGCCCCCGAGCGCGGCGGCAAACATCCGGCGCGAGCGCCGCGCGTGGGCGCCCGCCGTGACCAGGTTCAGCCGCTCGGGCATCCCGCCGTGTGCCTCAAACCACCGGCGCAGGGCCAGCGCATTGCTGTAGGTCCGGTCCCGATCCACGCGGGGTCCGGGCACCGCGATGATCGGGGTGCCGGGCGGCGCCCAGCGCCGGAGCAGGGCGGCGGAAAGCTCGGCGAACGTGCCGTACTCGCTCAGGGGCGCGCCGCGATCCAAGGGGCCGCCGGTCACCAACAGGCGCGTGTAGCCGCCCTTCTGAAACTCGCGCCAGGCCGTGGCGATCACATAGTCCTCGCACCACCCCTCGACCACCAGCGTGTCCGCCGCCACCGGCTCGGTGACCGCCAGGAACGGTTGCACTCCTCTGAGGAGGGCGACGCTGGCGGCGAGCACCCCCGCCAGCGAGAGCAGCACCGTCGGCCAGGTGGGCACCCAGCACCAGCGCCGCCTCCAAAATCGTCCCCCGGATCTCTCGGTTTCCGCCGACACGCGGACAGACTAAAATGCCGCCTCTCCGGCGGCGAGTCCCGGGGGAAACGGCGCTTGCACGGGTTGGGTCGCCTCGTACCGTGGCGTGGCGCGCGCGTTGAGCCGCCTCCGTTCTGACGATGATTTATCCACACCCATCCTCCACCGCCTACCCTCATCACGACACGTTTGTCCGCCGGCACATCGGCCCCGACGACGCCGAGCAGGATGCCATGCTCCGTCTCCTTGGTTTTCCGTCCCTGGAGGCCCTGGTGGATTCCGCCGTGCCGCCGGGAATCCGCCTGGAACAGCCCCTGGAGCTGCCCCCCGCCCTGACCGAGCACGAGGCCTTGGCCCGGTTGCGCCAGATCGCGTCGCGAAACCAGGTGTTCCGGTCCTTCATCGGCATGGGCTACCACGACACCCTCACACCCCCGGTGATCCAGCGAAACATCCTGGAAAACCCCGGCTGGTACACCCAGTACACCCCGTACCAGGCGGAGATTTCGCAGGGACGCCTCGAAGGGTTGCTCAACTTCCAGACGCTGGTCACGGACCTTACCGCGCTCGAGATCGCCAATGCGTCGCTGCTCGACGAGGCCACCGCCTGCGCGGAGGCCATGATGTTGTGCCATCGGGTGGCCGAGTCCGCCACGGGACCCGGCCAGGCCGCGCCCAACCTCTTCTTCGTCGCGGACTCGTGTCATCCGCAGAACCTGGACATCGTCCGAACCCGCGCGCGCGCGCTGGGCATCGAGGTGGTCACCGGGGATTGGCGGCGGTTCGAATTCCAGCCCGGCGTCTTCGGCGCCCTGCTGCAGTATCCGGAGACCGACGGGTCGGTCCCTGACTACGCGGCGTTTGTCCGGAGCGCCCACGACGCCGGCGCCCTGGTGGCCGTGGCCGCCGACCTCCTGTCGCTCACCGTGCTGCCCGCGCCGGGCGAGTTCGGCGCCGACGTGGCCGTGGGCAGCGCGCAACGCTTCGGCGTGCCGATGGGATACGGCGGGCCGCATGCGGCGTTCTTCGCGACCCGGGACGCTTTCCGGCGCCAGATGCCTGGCCGGCTGGTGGGGGTTTCCAAGGATTCGCGGGGGCGCCCGGCGCTGCGGCTGTCCCTGGGCACGCGCGAGCAGCACATCCGCCGCGAGAAGGCGACCTCCAACATCTGCACGGCCCAGGCGTTGCTCGCGAACATCGCCATGGCTTACGCCTGCTACCATGGTCCGGACGGCCTGCGGGCGATTGCACTCCGGACCCATGCCCTGACAGGGGTGCTGGCGGCGGGCGCGGAGAAGCTGGGCCTCGCGGCGGTCAACGGGACCTTTTTCGACACCCTCACCCTCCGGGTGCCCCGGGCGGCCGAAGTGCACCGCCTCGCCGAGGCGCAGCGGATCAACCTGCGGCGGCTGAATGACACGCATGTGGGCGTCAGCCTCGACGAACCGGCGACCCTGGCCGAGGTGGAGACACTGCTTCGAATCCTGAACGGCGGCCGCGAGCTGCCCTTCGCGGTGGATTCTCTCTCGCCGAAAGCGTCCCCGCATGCCCTGCGCACTTCGGCCTATCTCGCGCATCCCGTGTTCCACCGCCATCGGAGCGAGACGGAGATGCTGCGCTATCTCCGCCGGCTGGAATCGCGGGATCTCTCCCTCTGCCACAGCATGATTCCGCTGGGCTCATGCACGATGAAGCTGAACGCCAGCGCCGAGATGTTTCCGGTGAGCTGGCCGGAATTCTCCGGGCTGCATCCGTTCGCCCCGCTGCAACAGACGCGCGGCTACCAGCAACTGTTTGAGGAACTGGAGGACTGGCTGGCGCGATGCACGGGCTTCGCCGGCGTGTCGCTCCAGCCCAACGCCGGGTCCCAGGGCGAGTACGCCGGATTGCTGGTCATCCGCGCGTGGCATGAATCGCGGGGCGAAGGGCATCGCGACGTCTGCCTGATCCCCGCCAGCGCGCATGGCACCAACCCGGCCTCGGCGGTCATGGCGGGGTTGTCCGTGGTGCCGGTGGCTTGCGACGCCGGGGGCAACGTGGACGTGGAGGACCTGATTCAGAAGGCGGACGCGCACCGCGACCGCCTGGCGGCGCTGATGATCACCTACCCCAGCACCCACGGGGTTTTTGAAACACGGGTGCGCGAACTCTGCGCGCTGGTCCATGAGCGCGGCGGCCAGGTGTACATGGATGGCGCCAATCTCAACGCCCAGTTGGGACTCACGTCGCCGGGCACCATCGGGGCGGACGTCTGCCACCTGAACCTGCACAAAACGTTCTGCATTCCCCATGGCGGCGGCGGCCCGGGCGTCGGTCCCATCGCCGTCGCCGAGCATCTCGTGCCCTTCCTGCCCGGGCACGCCGTGGTTCATCTGGGAGGCGAGGACCCCATCGGGGCGGTCAGCGCCGCCCCCTGGGGCAGCGCGAGCATCTGCACCATCTCGTGGATGTACATCGCCATGATGGGCGCTCCCGGACTCCGCCGCGCCACCGAGGTGGCGATCCTCAACGCCAACTACATCGCCCGCCGCCTCGAGCAACACTTCCCCACGCTGTACCGGGCCGGCGGCCTGGTGGCCCACGAATGCATCCTCGACCTGCGCCCATTCAAGAAAGTGACCGCAGAGGACGTTGCCAAGCGGCTCATGGATTACGGATTCCACGCGCCGACCCTGAGCTGGCCCGTGGCCGGCACGCTGATGGTCGAACCCACGGAGTCGGAGTCGAAGATCGAGCTGGACCGTTTCTGCGACGCCATGATCGCGATCCACGGAGAGATCCTGGCCGTCGAATCCGGCGCGGCGGATCCGGGAAATAATCCGCTCAAAAACGCCCCGCACACCGCGGACTGTGTGGCGGGCGACCGGTGGGATCGTCCGTACTCGCGCGAACAGGCGGCCTTTCCGGTGCCGGGGCTGCGGGACTTCAAGTTCTGGCCGGCCGTTGGGCGGGTGGACAATGTCTTCGGCGACCGCAATCTCGTCTGCTCCTGCGCGGGCATGGAGGCCTACGGCGCCCCGGCCGCCCCCCAATAGCCGGCGGCCCGCGTCTGGGTGCGTGCCGGGACTCCGGCCTCCGCTCTTTTGCTTTGCCTCAACTTTCGCGCGCGACCACCGTCTCGACACACGACCCTATGGATGATTCTTCTGCGCCGCCGCGTCCCTTCGTGGCGCGGTTTTTGCCGTGGCTTTTAGGCGCGGCGTTCCTGGTTCTTTACCTGTCCACCCTCCATCCCTGGGTCGGGGTCACCAACGCGGCGCTGGTGGCGCAACTCGGCGGATGGGATTCCGACCTGGCATTCACCGAGCCGGTGCTGTGGCTGCTGACCCGGCCGCTGCGATGGCTGCCGCCCGGCGCATTTCCCTTGGCGATCAACGGCCTCGCTGCGGTGTTTGGCGCCCTGGTCCTCGTGCTTCTGGCGCGGTCCGTGGCCCTGCTGCCCCAGGATCGGATGCGTGAGCAACGCGTGCGCGGTCACGGCGAGAACCCGGTGCTGCACATCCGGCTGGCGTGGGTGCCGGTGGTCTTCGCCGCGGGGTTGCTCGGATTGCAGCGCACCTTCTGGGAGCAGGCCACCCTGCAGACCGGGGAGATGCTGGACCTGCTGCTGTTCGCCTCCGCGGTGGCGGCGCTGGTGGAGTATCGCCTGGACCTGCGCGAGCGCTGGCTATGGATGACGGCCTTCGCCGTCGGGGCCGGCATCTCAAACAACTGGTCCATGATCGCGTTCGCCCCGTTTTTCCTGCTGGCGGTCATCTGGCTTCGAGGATGGTCCTTCTTCGAGGCCGGGTTCCTCGGGCGCATGACCCTGTTCGGGCTCGCCGGGCTGTCCCTGTATCTGATCCTCCCGATCGGGGCGTCCCTCTCTGGCGCTTCGGACCTGGGCTTCTGGCAGAGCCTCCGGGCCAATCTGACCTTGCAGAAGGCGTATCTGCTGGGTGTTCCGCGCGGCCGCGGGCTGCTGCTGGGGCTGGTGATGGTGCTGCCGTTGGGGCTGGTGGCCATCCGGTGGCAGGGAGCCAAGGGCAGCAGCCTGGAGCGCATCGCGGGGGTCGCAGCCATCGTGATGCTGCAGTTGATGTGGCTGGTCCTGGCCGTGTTCCTGGCCTTTGACCCGGCCTTCAGCCCGCGGCGGCTGATGTACCTCGACCAGGGCAGCGGCGAGCTGGCCCTGCTGACCTTCAGTTTCTGTTCCGCCCTGGCGGCCGGCTATTTTGCCGGCTGGTTTCTGCTGGTCGGCGGCACCGATCCGGAAAAGAACTGGGATCGCCCCAATCCGGCGCTCCAGTGGCTCGGACGCGCCGCCGCCGGACTGGTGGTCGCCGCGGCGGTCGCGGTTCCCGCCGCGCTTGCGGCGCGCAACTACGCCGCAGTGCAGGCGCAGAATTCCGTCGCCACGCGCGACCTGGCGTTGGCGCTGGCCGAGGGCCTGCCGGCCACGCCGGCGCTGGTGCTCTCAGACGATCCCATGGCCACCCGGCTGCTGGCCGCCGAACTGTCGCAGCGGCCCGGCGCCCCTGCCCATGTGATCGTGGACACCCGCCGCGGGCCGGATCCCCGCTATCGCAAATGGCTCGCCGCGCGGCACGGCGCGGCAATGCCCGGACTCCAGGCGTTCGGCGATGCCAAGGAAAATGTGGCGGGCGTTCTCTTGGACTTGGTCTCCTCCGCCGCCACCAACGGACACATCTGCTACTTGAACCCCAGCTTTGGATTCTTCTTCGAGTGGATTTGGAACGCCCCCGAAGGTGTCCTCTTCACGGCGGGAGCGGTGCCGGAGGAGTTTGCCATGCCGTCGCCTCCAATGGCAGCCCTCGACGCGGCGCTCGGCGTGTGGTCGCGCCAGGCACCGCGTTGGGAACCGGTGGTGCGCATGAGGGAACTCGGAGCGCCGGATGCCCGGGATCTGGGAGGGTTCTGGTCCCGCGCCGCCAACGCCCTGGGCGTGGGGCTCCAACGCGCGGGCAAACTTTCGGATGCCGGCCAGGTTTTCCGCGACGCCCGGCGGATCAACCCCGACAACGTACTGGCCCGGGTCAACAGCCAGGTCAACGCCGAGCTGGCCGCCGGCAAGACCGTCGGAACCAACCTGACGGAGCAGATGTCGCAGCTTCCGTTGGTGCCGACGCTCAACAAGGACGGGCCCATAGACGAACCCTACGCCCTGCTCAACTATGGGCGCGCGCTGCTGTCCTCCACCGACCGTCTGCCGCGCCAGGCCTGGGAGGCGCTCCATCGGTCCTTGGAACTGGTCCCCGGCTCACTGGACGCCGCCTTCGGCGAGGTGGAGGCCCTGATTCAGGGCCGAAAGCTGGATGCCGCACGCCGCCAGCTCGATGAGCTGGCGAATGCGCATCCGGACAAAAGCCTGGGCCGCGACGATTTCGCCGCCCGGATGCGTCTGGAAGTGTATTACGCGCTGGCCCGCGGCGACGCCCAGACGGCGGAGAAACTGCTCGATTCCGTGCGCGGCCAGTTCGGAAATGACACCTCGTTGCTGGACCTGCTCTCCCAACTCTACATTTCCCAGGAGCGTTACAACGAGGCGATTCCGCTGCTGGAGCACTGGCGCAAGCTTCGCCTCGACGATCCCCCGGCCACGATCCGTCTGGCCGCCATTCTCATCGAACGCCGCCAGTTCGATCAGGCGCTGCGGGCCCTCGACCAGTTCCTCAGCCAGAAGCCGGACTACCGGCCCGCCCAGATCAACCGAGCCATCTGCCTTCTCCTCATGGGACGCCTCGACGACTCGCGGCGCGAGTACCTGGGCTTGCTGGAGAAGATGCCCGACGAACCCCGGCTGCACTTCGGTCTCGGCGAGATCGCCTCGCGGCGCAACAACACCAACGAGGCCCTCTCGTACTTCAACAAATACCTCGAGCACGCGCCGACCAACACCACCGAGTATGCCGAGGTGAGTTCCCGCGTGCACACGATGCGCGGGGGCCGGTGACCGCCGACCTGCCCGATGCGCCCTGGACGCCCCCTTCGCGTCACCCACGTCATCACCCGGCTGATCGTCGGCGGCGCCCAGGAGAACACCGTGGATTCAGTCCTCGGACTCCGCCGCAAGCCGGATTTGGAGGTGGACCTGGTGTCCGGCCCCACCACCGGGCCGGAGGGCTCGCTGGAGGACGCGGTCCGCGCCGAGCAGTGCCTCACCCTCGTGCCCCCGCTCATCCGGGCGGTCCGTCCGTGGACGGACTGGCGCGCCTACCGCCACCTCCGGCGGCTGTTCCGGGAGCGGCGGCCGGATCTCGTCCATACCCACAGCGGAAAGGCGGGAATCCTGGGACGACTCGCCGCCCACGCCGCCGGCGTGCCGATCATCGTCCACAGCATCCACGGTCCCAGTTTCGGCCCCTTCCAGGGACCGCTGGCCAACGCCGTCTTCACCGCCGCCGAGCGGCGTGCCGGCCGGGTAACGCACCATTTTGTGACGGTGGCGGACGCCATGACGCGGCAGTACCTCGCGGCCGGCATCGGACGTTCCGACCAATACACGCGCATCTTCAGCGGATTTCCTCTGGAGCCGTTTCTAAACGCTCGACGCGACGACGCCCTGGCCGCCCGTCTGGGAATCCATCCCGGCGACTTCGTCATCGGAATGATCGCGCGCCTCTTTGAACTGAAGGGCCATGACGATCTCTTTGCCGCGGCGCCGGAGCTGATCCGCCGTATTCCCAACGTTCGCTTCCTGCTGGTGGGCGACGGTCCATGGCGCGAACGGTTCGAAACTCTGGCGGCGGCGCCGGGATTGTCCGGACGCTTCCGCTTCGCCGGCCTGGTGCCGCCCTCCGCGATTCCTTCCCAAGTCGCCCTGATGGATTGCCTGGTCCACCTGAGCCGCCGGGAAGGCCTGCCCCGCGCCCTGCCGCAGGCCCTGGCCGGCGGGCGTCCCGTGGTGGCCTTTGACTGCGACGGGGCGGGTGAGGTCTGCCGGAACGGCGAAAGCGGATTTCTGCTGGCGCCCGGAGATCTCCAGGGTTTGGTGGACCGGCTGGCGCAGCTGGCTGCAGACGCCGACCTGCGGGCCCGGATGGGCGCCGCCGGACGCGCCTGGGTCTCGGAACGCTTCACCCCCCGGAGGTTGGTGGACGATCAGCACGCCCTCTACCTTCGCCTCGCCCGCCACTTCCTGACGCCCTCCCCTGCCGCATGAGCTTTCCAGGCAATGCCTATCTGCTGGCGTTCGTCGGCGGCCTGCTGGTGACGGCCGGGGCCGTGCCGCTGTGGCGCGCCTGGTGCGAGCGCCACGGTTGGGTGGATGATCCCGGCCATCGGAAGATCCACGGGACGCCCATTCCCCTGGCGGGCGGCCTGGCCGTGTTCTCCGGCATGGCCGTGGTGTTGATCGGCGGGATGGCCGCGGTGCAATTGCAATTGCTGGATCCGGTGGCGGTGGATCGCCTCGCCTACGGACTCGGACGCCGCCGCATCGAGCTGGCCGCCATCCTCCTCGGGGCGCTGGCCATGCTCGCTCTGGGCGCCTGGGACGACCGCCGGGAACTGCGGCCCTCGGTGAAGTTCATCGGACAGGCGGCGGTGGCCCTGCTGGTGGCGGCCTCCGGTGTTCGCGTCACGCTCTTCGTGCCCAGCGCGGCCTTCAGCTACGCCGTCACCGTGCTTTGGATCCTGTCGGTGACCAACGCGATGAACTTCAACGACAACATGAACGGCCTCTGCGCCGGACTCGGAGTGATCGGGACCGGCTGGATCGCCTGGCACGCCGCCAGCGAAGGACAATACCTCGTCGCCCTGCTGGCCCTTCTCGCGGCGGGCGCCCTGCTCGGATTCCTGCCGTATAATTTCCCCCGGGCATCGGTGTTCCTCGGGGATTCAGGCAGCCATCTGGTGGGCTTCCTGCTCGCGGTGCTGTCCATCCTGCCGCACTTTTACTCCGCCCGGCAGGCCGCTCCCAGCCGCTGGGCGGTGCTCTGCCCGCTCTTCCTGCTCGCGGTGCCCCTCGCCGACCTGGCCAGCGTGGTGTGGCTCCGTACCCGCGCCCGGCGTCCGTTCTGGATTGGCGACACCAACCACTTCTCCCACCGCCTGGTGCGCGCCGGTTGGAGCCGTTCCCAGGCCGTGATGATCCTCTGGGCCCTCGCCACAATCATCGGCGCAGTGACCCTGGTGCTGTGATCCGTGCCACCCCCGTTTGGAGGGAAGGAATGCCTTCCTCCAGCGGTCGGCTGCGGACGGCCTCGGACGACAGCGACTACCTCCACGGCGCCAGCATCTTCGAGGAGGGCGGTATGACCCGGTGTCCGGGCTTCGAGACCGGAGTCCGAGGCGGAGGCTACGCCCCCGCCATCTCCAGTCCGCGCAGGGTACCGGTGCCGGAGGCGGAGGCGAAGCGGTCCGTCTCCAGGCCCAGGCGTTGCAGGGCCGAGACGAACAGATTCGGCAGGGGATAGTTGTGCTGCGTGTCGAACGCGAAGTGCTGGCCGTGCTGGAATCCGCCGCCGGCGAATAGGGCGGGGGAGGTTCGAGGTCACGTGCCTGTTCGCGTTTCCGAGGTTCGAGCCGTAGAGAATCATCGTGCGGTCGAGCAGCGGTTCGCCGTCCTCGCGGAGGGCCTTGAGTTCGCGGAACAGGTCCGCCAGCAGCTTCATCATGTGCCACTCGTCCATCGCTTGGAGCTGGGCGAGCTTCTCCTGCGACTTCCCGTGGTGCGACAAATTGTGACAGCCGTCGGTCGTCTTCACCTCGCCGAACTCGATGGCCGGTGAGTTCACGCCGTCGAGCAGCAGGGAAATGGAACGTGGACCCCGAGCGTCAGCGACGGGAAACGCGCCAGGTGCCCGATGCGCTCCGCAAGCTATTGGTCGAGCGAAATGGTGTTTCTGAAGCCGGCGCTGCCCGGATGCGGCGCGCCGGTGAGGAAGCAGTTGTCCGCCGGATGCCACACGCCACTGAAAACGGTGAAGTCGTCGCGAGGATCCTTCAGCAGTTCCAGGTAGGGAGACAACGGGTAGCCGCGTCCGCCGCCGGTGGGCAAGAAATGCTCCGGCAGCGGGCCGAGGTTGTTGCAGATGCCAAGGATAACGGCGCGGATTGCCGCCGGGCGTAGCGCGGGGGGATTTGGCCACGTCGGCGAACGCCGGCGTCATGGAATCCAGCAGCGGCAGGGACATGAACACGCCCGCGGCGCGCAGAAACGAGCGGCGGGAGAGCGCGGGCCGAGTGGAGAGGTGAGGGGAGGAGCGGTCTCGGGGGCGGAGGGATCCGTGGTCAAGGATCCCAATACCAGATCATGCGGTACGAGGTGGGAGGCGGTTCGCCAGGCTTCAGTCTGGATGCGTCGCCGCTCGTGATTCCCAGAACCGACTTGCCCCGGGATCCACGCGGATCACCAGGGTTTCGGACAGCGCCTTGGAGCTTCCCGTGGCGGCATCCACGATACTGGGCTGCCAGCGCCCGACAAAACCCTCGAGACCTTTCAACCGGAAATCGAGTTTGGTGTCATTCTGCGCTGAGACAACCAGGCTAGCCGTCAAACTGGCTATCAAGAACAGATCCCATCGAGTTTTCCTATTGTTGGTAACAGTTGCTTCCTGGGAAGTTTCTTTCTCCACAGTCATTTTCGGCCACATTTCCGGTGGAATTGCGTCCTTCTGCGATGGAACGGAATTCATCGAGGAAATCCGGAATTCCTCTATTCAATTGTCAAAAGGACGGATATGACTCCATTTGGTTTCGTCCCTTTATTCGCCTGTAAAGACGCCTTAAGATACTACTTGCCACAACAGTTACCTGACGCGCGTGAGGAGCGGAAGGTGCGGATGTAGCTGGACATGTCGAAGGTCTCTTGCGTGACCGACCGGCTTTGGGATTGGGCCACTTGGAACAGGAATTGCCGGAGACATTCTTCGGGACCTGCCGAAAGTTGAAACACAACCAACGCACCGCCCCGCTTCGAGCCCTCGACCTCGGGCTCCGTCCGGTCTCGGGAAGCCAATTGAAGCACGCGTAGAGGCTTCGTGTCTCCAGGGGACGCCAGCGCAGCGCGCGGCGGAGTCTCGAGCGGGCCGCCTTTCAGAAAGTCGCGAAAGGCGCTCCCGGCCCCGCCGCCCTCCAACACCCAGCCGGTCAAAGGCCGCATTGCCACGACCTCCCGCGCGGAAACCTCCAGCACCCTGCGCCGGTCACCTCGCCCGGTCAGCTCATACCCTTGTCGCGCCCACGCATTGATTCCACCCCGGAGAATCTGAATGTCGCGAAATCCCCCGCGGAGCAGCCGCGTCCGTTCTTGCAGCAATCCCGCTTCGTCGTGACCGCGTGAGATCAGCAGGAGCGGACGGTTTTTAAGCGATGCGCGGGCCTTGAGTTCGAAGGGGGATAGGTTCAGCGAGCCGGGAATCGCGCCGCCCTGAAACTCCACCGCGGGACGGACATCCACCAGGATCGGGCCGGCCGATCCGGCCAGCCGGCTGTGCAGATCCGCCGCCGATATCCACACGCCTGGCTCTTCGTTCCCCACTTCAACGGGCGCATGGGTTCCTTCGGTGCCCCCGACCAGCCCCGAAAACGTAAAAAGGAACCGTTCGCCTTCCTGTCCTTCGGGGTCGGCGAAGATTGCGGCATTCCAACGGCCGGATGCCGGCGGTTCGATTCGAACCCGAAGCTGCCCGGCCGCCCCCGCCTCGACCGTTCCCGGTGCCTCGATCACTTCGAGATGATCGCTCGTGGGATGGAGTTGCCGGAGAGTCAGGGCGCGGTCGGTGGCGTTGGTCCACACCACGTCGGCGATCTGGGTCTCACCCGGCCGCAGATGCTTCAGTTCGCAATGCGCCAGCCACGAGGAGGCGCCGAATTGGGAAACGCCCGCCGTGGCCGCTGCTTCGACGAGGGACGCCATGCAACTCGCCGCGCAAAGCACGGTAAGAATTCGTCCGGATAGGTTGATTGGTTTCATATTATTTTCTCCGGGCGAACACTCTCAGCAGGATCAGCGCTCCGATGGCTGCCATCGCCTGGCTGGACAGCTCCGGAACCTGCGTGATGCGGATCCCCCATCGCACCAGGGTCGCTTCCCCGCCGCCGTCATGGTCGGCGATCGTCAATGTCCAAGTCCCGTTGGGATTGACCCCCACGAAATTCGCCAGGGAAGCCGTCCGCGGGTCACTGCTCACCGTCGCGCTGGGAAGACTCGTGCGGCCGTCCGGCTGCCAAAGGCCGGTGAGCGGCGCGCCCTCCAGCGTCTCCTGATACAGGTGGATGTCCCCATTGGGGGCATCATCATCGAAAATCACCGACAGGCCCGAGTCGAGATAACCGAAGGATTGCCCTTCGGTCCGCCCCACGCGGTTCAGCAGGACGGAGAAGCCCGAGTCGTGCCTCAATTCCGCGTACAGGTCGCCGTTGAATCCACCTGTCAGTTCCAGTGACACGGTGACCTTGGAAAGGTCCAGGCCGCTGCCGCTCACGTCGAGGACGCTGACGATCCCCGTCGGGTCGTTGTCCGGAATCAACTGTCCGACCTCCCGCACAAACTCCGAGGCGGTCGCCGTCCCCAGGATCGGGGCGAGAAGCAGTCCGTAAAGGGAAGTGGCCCTAGCTTTCATGTCCTGCATGGTTAAGGAGTTTCCACGATCCGATAGAAACGCCGCTCAAGTCGGCTGACCTCGGCGTCGGTGAATTCAAAAAGTCCGCCCCCATCCGCCGTGAGCGCCTCCCTTCCGCTCCAGGCAACGAGATCCTCAGAGCCCTGCACGGAATAGATCATGCCGGGAGTCCCTGTGGCCACCAGATGCACCGATCCGTTCGCCAGGACCGTGATGGATACAATTCGGATCGGGTTTCCTGCCGGCGAACGCACCGTGACCGTGACCGATCCGAATGCCTCACCACCGTGGGAATCCCGCAACCGATATTGAAAGACATCTTCGCCCAGGAACAAGGGCGGCGGACGATAAGTCACCACGCCGCCCGCGAACTCCACGCTTCCACCCTGCGCGCTGGCGTTGACCGGAACATCCAAGGCAAAGCTCGTCGAATCCACGTCGTAGTCGTTCGCGGTCAATTTGATGGCCACGATGCTCACCGGGTTGTTCCGGGTGGTCGCGGCCACGTCAGGTCTGGCCACCGGCGGGTCATTCACCGGGGTGACCGTGATGAGACGGGTGACCGGGGTGCTCGTCTGGCCGTCGCCGTCATTGAGGCTCAACTGGACCGTCCGGGGGGCGCTGGACGGATTCTCGGAAACATTCTCGTAGGTGAGATTCCGCACCAACCGCTCCACCGCGGCCACCGTGGCGCTGGAGTTCAAGGCGACATGCAAGGGTTCCCTCCCGTTCGCGCCGCCGTCGAAGATGCCGATTTCCACGCCGCCGTATTGGACCCGCCCCTGTGCGGCCAGGGTGATGTTCGTGGTCCCGGAAGGTTCATTGCGGATCGCCAGGCGGTCTTCCGACAGGCCGCCTTCGGCAAACTCCACCCGCAAGTAGCCGCCGGCGAAATTGGCCGAATCCTGGTCGGTGACTCCGGCGCCAGCGTCCAGGATGCGCGGTTCGTCGTTCTCGACATAGGCGAGCGGTTCGTCGCCCACCGAGAGGGTGAGGGTGGGGGGCACGCGTTCCTCACCACCGATAACGATGATCCTGAAACTTCCCAAATCGGTCAGAGGCGGATTCCCGTCGTCAGTGACTTTCACCAGAAACACGTTGGTGCTCGGTGCCTGATTGGTGGTCGGCCGCCACTCAAACTGGCCGCTGACGGAGTCCAGCGTCACGCCATCCGGAACTGTTCCCTCCCAGCTAAATCGGAGCGAGTCGCCATCCTGGTCCGTTGCTGTGATGGAAAAGTTCAGATACTCTTCGGCGCGAATGGTCCAATTGGAGGGCGGATCCAGCTTCGGATGCCGGTTCAGCACCTCGGGGATATTCTCAACCCCGATGGTGTAGGCATGCCCGGCGGTGTTATTGGCATCGAAGACATGGACAAAATGGTTCCAATGACGGCCCTCGCGATCCCAGGTGGCGGAAAACCAGGCGTTGGCGGCGGGGAGTAGCTTTCCGTCGGCGCGCACAATGCTTTTGACCTGTTTGATCCCGTTGAACGGGTCCGGCTTCTGAATGTAGATAAACCCGGCCGAAGGTTGAGGATCAATGATCACGGAGCCGGCGCCCGTGGTGACCATGGTGTTGGCTGACTGGTCAGCCACTTCCGTGTCCACATTGTCCGATTCATAGACCTTCAGGACATTCCCATCGCGTGCCAGAAAGTCCCGAATCCTGTCCCGGCCCGGTAGATCCACCTGCACATCCCAGATGAAGCGATGGGTTCGCGGAGTGCCCAAGATCAATGACGTCAACTCTCCGCCCAATTCGTCGGCATGGCTGTAGAAGGCGGTGAATTCCACAAACTGGCCCGACAGGCTGCTGGTCATGATCCAGCGCGCGACGCCGGCGCGGTTGGGGGCAATGTTGCCAAAATCGCACAGCAAACTGGGCGTCGCCGGAAGGCCGTTCACTTCGCTGCCTTCGATTTGAAAATTAATCAACAGCCCCAGCTCATTTTCGATGATCCTGGGCTGGGCCGATTCGATCCTCAGCTTCTGCGCCACTCCATAGCCGGAGTTCCGGACCCGCACTCCCAGAGGGAAGGGGACGATCGGCTCCACAAAATCCTGGGTGAACGGATCGTCGCCATAGACCTGCTCGGGCAGAAAGTAGTCCAGCTCCAGGGTCGGCATCGGCTTCACCAGGATGCTGTCGGGCGAGACCTCCACCTTCTGCGTCTGGCCGGCCGCCGTGTAATTCAAGGTCGCGCCGACGAAATAGAGTTCCCCCTGCGGATTCGAGCCGGCCGCGCCCGGCGCCGGGATAATCAACCAGGTAGCCCGCGCCGTTCCGCCAGCCGGCACGCTGCCGGGCAATTCTCCTCCGACCTGCGGCCGGAAGAAAAATAGGGCCGAGGTATCGTTTGGATTGGACGTTGCCCGGACCGCCCGGCCATCTCGATCCGCAAAATTCACCTCCACCGAGAGATCGGTCAGCGCGCCGTCCGGCAGGCCGTTGTTGAGGGTCATCCGCGCCTCGAACGCCTGCCGCTCCAGGGTCAGTTCCTGGAGGATCTCGATTCGCACCCGGGCGCAGATGGATTCCTGGGCGGCGGCGGAGAAAGGGAGGTTGAAGAGCGTGAACAGCAAGGCCAGGAGGCCGGCGACGCAGCCGCGGAAGGGCTGGAGGGACGAGCTTTGCGAGTCCCCATCTTCCTCCGCCATGCCCTGGAAAACCTCTCGCGCATCCAGGGATGCCCACAACCGGGTGGGGTAAGGCTGATGGGACGAGGCTTCGCCGAGCCGTTCGCGCAACCGGCAGCGACGGGGTGACCACTCCACACGCGCGCGTACCCGCCCTAGACCGCCGCCGGTTCGCCCTGTGCAGAGCCAAGTCTCGCTTAAAGGGCTGTTCCTGGCATCCATCCTCGATATTCGGACCGTATTCATCGCTTGGACGTCTCACCGTTCGCCACGTCAATTGTGAAAAGTACAGACCCCATTCGCTTCCCTCCTTTGGGTCCTCCAGTCTTTCCCTCGAGCAAGCTCTCGCTTTCTCCAGCCTTCGTCGCTAATCTGTCCGCATGATAAACGTCCAGACCACCGCACTGGAGCGGTTGCTTCGACCGCTCTCGCAGAAGTTCACGGCCGAACTGGCCAACGCGCTCGTGGGCGTCCAAGCCGACCCCGAAACGCAGACCCGCTACGAGGAGCTGGCCGGCAAACGCACCGAGGGCCAGTTGACCCCCACCGAACAGGTCGAACTGGAATCCATCGTCCGCGCCAACACCTTGCTGGGCATCCTCAAGGCCGAAGCCCAGGCATTCCTCGCCCACACCAAAACGGCGTAGATGGACCCCGTCACCGCGGACCGGGTGCGCGAGCGGGCGGAGCACCATTGCGAATATTGCCGCCTCCCGCAGCACACTTCCGCTCTCCGTTCCCACATGGAACACATCGTCGCCAGGCAGCACGGCGGCACCAACGATGCCGCCAACCTCGCGCTCGCCTGTCCCGAGTGCAATTTCCAGAAGGGCACCAACCTGAGCGGGATCGATCCCGACACCGGTATCCTGACGCCGCTGTTCCATCCGCGACGCGATCGGTGGACCGATCACTTTTCCCGTGATGGGGCCTGTATCGTGGGCAAAACCGCCGCAGGACGCACCACCGTCTGGTTGCTCCAAATGAACACCGGCGACCGGCTCCGTTGGCGGCAAATGCTCGCCCAGCTTGGGTTGCTGGAATGATCCGGCCATTGGGTCTGCTAGCCCCAAACCGCCGTCGGCTCGCCCTGTGCCGAGTCCAACCACGCCCGAAGGGCTGTTCCTCATATCCGTCTTTGATGTGTGGCCCCCGTTCATTGCTTTCACACCCTCCCATTCATCGCACGCTGGTTCATACTGTGAATTGGTACAGATCTGACCCCATTGTCTTCTTCGCCGCTTCATCTTTTCGATTGTTAAATATACAGATCTAACCCATTGCTTCTCTATTTTTTACAAGGGTCGCAGCATTTAGTGCATTGCTCCGTCTCACCGGATGCAGAGATATTCTTATATTGTCCTTCAGCGCCTACTTTGATTCCCTTGACGTCCCCGCCAGCTCCAACCTTAACAGTTTGCACGATTGTTACAGCGGTCGTGATACAGCTCTGAGTAGGCCCTGGACCGCATCGCTCTCCACAGTTGCGTGTGACCTGCAGTTTGCCACAATTCACAACTGCAGACAAATTTCCGGATGCAATAAGGCCAGATTCAAACTCAGTAAGTCCGAGTAGGTCGCAGTAAACCTGAGACAGGTTACATGTTTCGTCATCCACCAAATAATGAACTTCGACTCTGCCGACAATTCCAGGCCACGTGATAGTATGTTTTTTCCGGGTAGCCTTCAGTCCATTAGGATCAAGCAAGTTAACTGGGTCATTTTGCACATACGCATAGAGATTTACCCCCCCTAGCTCCTCAATTCGATCACGGCCTATCCAACGCCCTTGTGACGCATGGTAAAGGCGAAAGCCAAAGTCTGATAACGGGATTAACGAGAACCGCTCTTTGCTGGAAAATCCAAATGGTCCCACGTCAGGATCGGAGTTTACTGATTCTCCGAAAGCTGTATAGTCAACCGAAGAGACTTGTGTCGATATCTCGCTAATGAACACACGTATGTTACCCCGCCCATCTGAAATTAGATTAGTTGCATTGATCGCTTTAGTCATCAGGATACCCCCTATTCCACCCAACCTATCTCGGCTTAAGCTGAAGTCCAGCCCCCTCGTGATTCGAACCATCTGACTGACGCCTTCAGATATTTCTCCAACCGCGAGCTCACCATCATATACTATACGAATTGAGTTGCCTTCGTATCCCATCAAGCTCTGCTGAAAGACGCGACGGCCAATGCCGTCATGCCGAACTGACACTCGCTCATTAGAATTTGACACTGTGGTCAAATAGTCGTTCTCTTCGAACTCGTACGTCGTTTCTCCGTCGCTGAGGAGATTACCATTGCCATCGTAGATCAAACTCCGAGCTGCATCGTTTGCAATCAAAGTATACTGGTTCAGGAGATTCACGCTGTAGCGATGTACGCCGTCAGGATTTGACACGATCGTCCAGTTTCCAGTTGGATCATAGGTGTAGCTGTAGCTCCATCTTGAGTCGATACTGCCCGCCAAATCGTATCTGTGGGCTGATATTAGCTGGCGATTAGCGTCGTATTCAAAGCGATCTGTATATGTCAGTGTAGTTTCGTTGGTCCTTTGGCCGGCTTTGTCGTGACCGTAAGCGAACCTTGCAAGCTCCACATTCGCGTTGTCGCGCGTCGAGAGTACGGTCTTCCTGCCCAATAGGTCGTGATCCTGAGTCGTCTTCAGACCTGAGGGATAGGTGAGCACAGTCAAGAGGATCGCGTTCGTTGCCCATGTGTAGTGGAAAGGAATGTCGGACACTCCGTGGTCGGTAATGTCTTCGAGTCGTCCTGCACGGTCATAGGCGTATTCGGTTCGCCAAACGTTGCCATCGGCGAGTGGAGTTACCGTCATGGAAAGCCGGTTGCCTTCGGCGTCGTAGGTGTAACTCACCGCGTGCTCGACGTTGAATTGCGCATTCTCCAAAACACGGCCGGCGGCATCGTAGCTCCAAATGTTTGTGCCCGTGCCATCCACCATCAGGACCCGCCGCCCACCGGGATCGTAGCCGAAGGTCACATCGGCGTCGTTGGGGTAGTCAGTGAGGACGAGCAGATCATAAGCGTTGAACTCGTAGCCGGTGGTCCGCTGCATGGCGTCGCGCTTGCGGATTTGGTTGCCATTGTTGTCGTAGCCGTATTCGTAGTCGCTGTTGTCGGCGTAGATCTTCCGGACCTTGCGGTTCCGGCCGTCGTATTCCCAGCGGGTAGTGTTGCCGTTGCCGTCGGTGAGGGAGGTTTGGTTGCCGGACAGGTCGTAGGTGTAGGTCACGTCGTAAGTGGCGGCGCCCCAGTGGTTGGTCATCCTGTCGAACTGGTCGTAGGCGCGGTACTCAATGCGCTCCTGCTTGACCGGGATGTGGTCGGCGTAAACTGTGGCTACGAGTTGGTCGAACTGGTCGAAGACGCTTTGGGTGACTTCCTCCAGGGCATTGGTCACCGCGGTCTGATGGCCGAGTTCATCGTAGCGGTAGGTCGTCAGCGCGCCCCAGGAGCTGAGTTCGCTGGATCGTTGGAGCCGGCGGTCGTAGCTATAGCGGGTGGTAAGATTGGCGCGATCGGTTGTGGCGACGAGCATCTGCGCGTTGTAGGAGTCGTAGTCGTAGCGGATGGAGGTCGGCGGACTCCCGGCTGGGGCCGAGGAAACCACGGGGTAGCCAACCTCCACCACCTGATCTAAAGCGTTGTAGGTGTTCGTCAGCGTCAATCCGGCGGCATCGGTGTGCATGAAGCGGCGACCGAACCCGTCGTACACCGTGCCAGTCACGGCTCCGACGATGTTGCTGGTGGCCACGGGTTGTCCCCACGGATTGAACCAGGTGCGGTTCAGCACGACGGAGTCGTCGAGCCACCAGTTTCCGGCGGGAACTGCATTCGCTTGCACCAGGGGAATGGACTCCTCAGTCGGCCGCCCGATGGCGTCGTGATGGTAGTGGCGGTGGTTTCGGTTGCCGTCGTAGGTGGTCACGACGTTGCCGATAAGGTTGTACTCAAAGGATCCGGCATGTTCGCCCGGCTCGCCGTTCCCTATGCCTTCCACCGTGTTGGTGCGGCGGTTATACGGGTCGTAGGCGTGTTCGGTTCGGTAACCGCGCCCATTGATCTGGGCGGTGAGGTTGTCGTTCCTGTCGTACTCGAAGTCGCTGGGATATTCTCGCGCGCCGCGAATCTGGATTCGACGATTCAACTGGTCGTAAGTGTAGAGCGCAGTCAGCGCGTTGGTGCCGTCGGAATAGGTGATGCTGGTGAGATTGCCCGCCAAATCATAGCCCTGTTCGCGCGAGCGCTGGACCGGAGTGCCCAGCGCCTCGGTCACTTTCCGCCGGCGATTGATCTCATCGTATTCGTACCGGGTGATCACGCCCAGCGGATCCACCTCCCGAACCAAGCGGCCGAAATCGTCATAAACGTACTGCGTATCTGAGGTCTCGGTCGCGCTGAACGGTCGCACGACCTTCACCCGCTGACCGGCGGCGTTGTATTCGAAGCGGCTGGTTTGGCCGAGGGCGTTGGCGATGGCGATGACCTGGCCATCGGCATCGTAGGTGGTGGTTTCCCAGACGTGTTCCTGGTTCTGCTCATCCACACGAAGGGTTTGGGTGCGGCGGCCATGGTCGTCGTAGCGATAACGCACAATACGGCCGCGGTTTTCACCCTCGCGGCCGGTTTCCACCTCGACCAGGTTTTTGCCCTGGTAGGTGTAGAGCGTGACATGGCCGAGAGCGTTAGTCTCGGCCACCAGACGGTCCAGAGCGTCGTAACCGTAGAGAGTTACGTAGCCCAGGGCATTGGTCATCGTGATCCGATTGCCCCGGACATCGTAGCCGTAGAAGGTCTGGTAGTCGGGGCTCTCCGGATCGAACTCGCGGATCAAATTGTCGGCTTCGTCGTAGGCGTACTCCATCCGATTGCCCCGGCCGTCCACCCGGCGGATCAGACGGCTGGCCTCGTCGTATTCCCAGCGGTTGGTGCGGGCGATCTCCGTGCCCGCAGCCTCGATGCGTTCCCGCAGGTTCCCCTGGTTGTCGTACTGCCATAGGGTGATGGCGCCCCGGGGATTCACCTCGCGCACGGGTTGGTGGAAAACCGGGTGGTAGTCGGTCTGCGCCACCCCGCCGTCGGGCCGCACTTCGCGGGTGAGGTTGCCCCATTCGTCATAGTCCCGGAACCAGACCACCCCGGTGTTCTTGGTGATGATCTCGTTGCGGCCGTCGAATTGAATCTTGTCGCCCTGAACGCCGCTGTGGACCTGATCCATGAGGCGCCCCTGAGCGTTGAACCATTTCTCGGTGATTTCTCCGCCCGTGGAGCGCACGGAGGTGTAGTATTGCCGGTTGTTCTTGTCGTAGAAGAACTGGAAAAAATCTCCGTTGCCGTGCTGGTCGAGCACGCTGGAGACCTGCGAGCCGGCCTGGTAGGTGATGGCCAGTTCGAGCCCATTGATATCCCGCTTCGCCACCATGCGGCCCTCGCCATCATAGCCATAGGTCATTTCATTCCCCGCAGCGTCGCGGACCGCGGTGAGGCGGTCATTGGTGAACGTGTACTGCACCTCGCGTCCGCTGAGGTCGCGCACGGACTTCAACTGGCCGCCCTCGTACAGATAGGTGAAGATGGTCTTGCCGGTACGGTCGGACACGGAGGCGAGGCGTCCGTCGGCGTCGTAATGGAAGCGGCTGAGTTCCAGATTGCGGTGGCCGGTGGAGAGGAGCCGGCCTTCGAGGGAATAGGATTCCCAATCGCCGTCCTTGTTCTCCCAGGTCCAGCCTCCGGCGTCCCGGGTGATCCGGATCTCGCGATAGGCGAAGACCGTGCGGGCGGTGTTGATGGGGCGATAATCAATGAGCCAGCGGCGGATTTTCAGCAGGCCATCGGCGCCCTCGACGAATTCGAGAGACCTCGCCAGGTCGGCCCAGTGCCAGGCATTGCGGAAGAAATGGCGGACCACGCTCGCTTCGCCCCCGGGTATTTTGACTTTGAGGTCGGTCACCTCGTCGCGGTATTCGCGGGAAATCAGGTCCACCCAGGAATGACCCGCGTGCCGGCCGTCACAGCATTGCGTATCACACTTGCCGGTTCCGCCGCATTCCATGGTGGGCACGCAAAGATCGGATAGGATTGGCGTTCCCCCGGAGCTGCCGCTACTGCCCCCACCGCCGCCCCACCATCCACCGAACCAATAGCCTCCTCCTCCCCCTCCGCCCGGACATCCGCGGCTGTAATTGTAGTGCCATCCCGCGCTGGCGCCGCCGGTAAATGCCAAGCCGTTGTCGCACTCGTAACGGTAGTGGCATTGAGCGCCCGCAGTGTAGCTGTAACAACCGGACGAGTCTGATCCTCCCTGCGGCGCCACTCGGCTGCCGGAGGGCTTCGAGGATGTCTGCCCCTGGCCGAGGGCCTGAATTGCGGGAGACCCGTCGCCCATGGCGCGGGTCAGGGCGGGTCGCCCTTGAGACCTCGGCGCCACCGCCGAACCGGGCTCGGCATTGGGTCCGGGCATGGACTTCTTGCAGGTGATGCGGTAAGGAACGCGCAGCCGCTGCTTGGCATAGAGGCGGTCCGGGAGCCCGCCCATCAGCTCAAACTCCAGCGTGTCGTCCGAAGCCGGAAGCTGAAACACGAAGTCATCGGCTCGGATCAATCCGTGGTTCTGGACGGAGAATTCCCCGTAAAAGACATCGCCGGCAAAGAGCTGCGGCAGATTGACTGCGGCGGGCTCGATGACCACGACCGGCGCGGGAACATCGGTTTCAAACACGGCCTGCAACACGATCTCGTAGCGGTCCTCGATGGTGATCGGCACCACCTCCCATTCCACCGTGACCAGGCTGTAGGCGAGCGCCGCCTGCTCGGTCGTGGTCGCGCCCGGACGCACCCAGACGCGGCCATTGAGGCTGTTGTGGGAATCGGCCGTGATTCGATAGCGGTAGCGGCCGGCCGGGAGGTCTTGGAAAAGCGCTTCTCCGTCCGCCTCGGTCACCCGATTCGTCTCGAAACGCGGCTCCAACTCGAACTGAGGCTCTTTCTCCAAGTAGATCGAAGCGCTGGTCAGCCCTCCGGTCCAATTGCCGTTCACATCCTTCTCCGTGCGCATGTCCACGACCTTGAACAGCAGGTCTCCCCTCCCGCCCTTGCTCACCGCGACGAACGCCGGAACTTCCTTCGTGGGGTGGTTCGTCGCGCTGATGAGCACCTGGAACTCGTATTCCTTCTCCAGCACGTTCGTGCCGGGCTGGAAGGCGAGGCTGATCTCAAAGCGGCCGCCCAAGGGCAATTGTTCCAAGGCCGCCGGGGAAACGATCTGGGCCCACGCCGGCGCGGGGGAACCGTCCGGGGACTTCAACTCGACGCGGACCTCCCGGGCCGTGACCAAGCCCACGTTTTCCAGAAGGACCTGGGCCAGGACATTGGAGCCCGGAGCGACGCCCGACCAGAGTGTGGACGGACTCCAGCGAATCTCCGGCGCCGCCTGACTGAACTCCAGATCGGCCGTGAGTTTCTGCCAGGGGTTCGGATTGTCATCGCTCACCACGGCCAGGATCAACTGGCTGTGCGCCGCCGCATTGTCGCCCGCGGTGATCGCCGGGGTCAGCGTGGCGGTCGTTCCGGCGCCCAACTCGGCCACGACCGGGCCGGAATCCACGGTCACATCGCGGGGCAGGATCCCGTTGGGCTGGTCTTCGGGACGGGCCACGATGCGCAGGTTGGTCGCCGTGGTTCCCGGTTCGGCCGTCGCGGTCAGGCTCAAGAGTTGCGGGAAATTAAACGGCGCGCGCACGGAGAACTGCGCCGGGCTCACTAACACCCGGCGGATGGTAAAGGTCTGCTGGACCGCGCGGTCGCGCAGATCGGGATGGACCGCCCACACCGAGTACACGCCGCCGGATTCACCGGGGAGCGGCTGGAAGGTGGTGCGGAACGCGCCCTGGGCGTCGGTGGTCACCGTATCCGTGCGTTCGAAGCCGGCTTTGGCGATTTTGACCAGCAGCGGGACATGGGGCGCCGGAGCGCCGGTCGTCCGAAGGAGGGCGACTCCGGAGATTTGAACGGGCTGGTCTCCCAGGGAATCCGCCGGGGTCACGGCGGTGACCAGGCCCGTGTAGGTGGTGTCCACGACCGGCACCTCGGCGCGGGTCTGGAGGCCCTGCATGACCACCCGCTCCGGCTGGTCGCTGCGGTAATACACCTGGTCAATCTCCAACTGCACAAAGACCCGGTTCGGCGCGTTGGTGGGAACTTCCAAGGCAAAGGTCGGCGACAGCGCTTCGACTCCCGGCCCAAGGCGCAACACGGTGTCGTCGTTGGAGAGGCTGACGAGGTTGGGGTCCAGCACGGCCTGGAACGGGGCCGTGCTCAGCAGATTGCCTTCCGCATCGCGCAGATTGAACCGGATGTCAGGTGAGACACCGCCGGCCCGGGAAGTGATGACTTCCATTTCGACATCCCCGGGGTTCCGCAGACTGAACTGCACCGTGCCGGAACCGCCCCGCGTGAAGTCCCTGGGCAGCACGCCCACCACGAGTTGTCCATCGCCAATGGGGATCGAAGTGAGTTGGCTAAGCCTCGCCGTCTCCCCCTCATTCGGCTCGTTCTCCAAAGTGATCCGGATCGGCGCGGTCCCATCGGGCAAATCCGCGTATCCGCCCACCACCACGCCCACGGAGTCCGTCGCGCCTGGCTCCAGGCGAAAGGACTCCGAGACGTGCGAGAGGGTTCCCAAGGTCAGCACCACACGGGCATTCTCCAGGGGGTAGGCCGAGAGGCTGCGGACTTCGACGTTCACCCGGTTCATCAATCCGCGGCGGATTAGGGCGTCCGGCGCCAGTTCCGATTGCACCGCGGGCAGGACAATGCTGCGTCCCAAACTCCGATGCCCCGTGGCATCCAGAGTGAAGATGGTATAAAGGCGGTCGTCGCCGGAGTATCCTGCGTCGGTGAAGGTCCTCGAGGTGAGCGGTCCTGAGGGATTGAGCTTCAGCGAGTTTTCATCGGGCCCCAGATACACGTCGTAGCCGGTCGCCGAAGGAGAGGGCTGGGTCCAGGTCAACACCGGGGCGGAGTCGTCCTGCTGCACGACGGTGAGGTCCTGGACGGGCAGCAATTGGGCGTTGAGATACTCGGTGTTCGAGGGCTGGGAACGATTGCCGACGGAATCCTCGGCATAAACGGCATAGAACGCCTCCGCCGGTGTCGGGCTGGGATCCACGACCTGGGTGGTTGGAATCTTCTCCCGAAAGGGTGCGATGCCATCCACCGCGCCGATCGGCCCGGTGGCTGCGCGGACGAGTCCGTAGGTGATGGTTTCGTTGACGCCCTGGGGAGGTTGCCAGCGGGCGAAGACGCCATTGCTCGCCAGTTCCAGCGTGAGCTGGCGCGGCGGGCCGGGCGGGACGCGGTCGGAAATCGCCTGGGCGACCGATGACCATTTCCCGACCGATTCCTGGCCATTTTCGCGACGCACAGCCGCCACAACATAGTGGTAGCCGCCATCCTCTGCGGGCAAATCCGTCAGTTGATTGGTGAGCCCGACACGTTGGAGCAGCGTGAAATTCGCCTCCTCCAACTTCTTTCGAAAGACATCATAGTCCACGGCCTCGGCGACGGGGAGCCACGTCAGTCGAATCGCCCCGCCAGCCATGGATTGGGCGAGCAAGTTGCCGGGAGGCACCAACTGTGGCAGATCCCCGTGGTACACTTGAAACCGATGCTCCGGCAGAATCCGCGTTCCGACGTTCTGCAAAGCGTCTTCGGCACGGAATTCAAGCACCAGGTCTTCCGGCTCGGTCCCCGCGGCCGCGGGAAGCGCCACCCGGACGATCCAGGTGAGCGGATCGGATCCCGGTTCGATGGCGGTGACGGGGGTTTCATTGGGTTGGGAACGGCTGAGGGAATATCGAAACTCAGGAGTGGTCCCCGTCCGCACGGCTTCGTCGAGATGCGCGGTCCACACGACGGTCACCGGGGCGGCCGGATCGTTGCGGATCACGCGCGCGGGAGCGACCTCCAGCCCCACGATCTGCGGACCGGCGGTATCCAGTTCCAGGACCGTCGCGCCCGAGGCAATGGTCGAACCGCGATTGCCAACGCGATCGCGCGCCGAGAGCAGCGCCAGCGCCGGACCGGAGGGGGTCTCGGAACTGACGATGCACCGGCCCGAATACTGATTGGAGGCTCCCGAGTTCATGGGGGTCAGCTCGACAAGAATGGGAATCCCATTCGATGGCGTGAGACTGAAGAACGGCGGCGCGAGCAGCGGTTCGCTCATCGTCACCTCCACCCGGATCGGGCCGGTGCCATAGACGCCGGTGGCCGGATCGAAACGGCCTTCCGGAAAATATCCGACCTGGAGCGCGACCGGCGGGGTCGCATCGGAGACGGCCTCGGCCAGGGCCGACAACGGACCTTCGGTTCCCGCCGTGTTCACCGTGCTGACCGCATAAAAGTAGGCGCCATCGCCGGGAGGGGAATCGGTGAAGGACAATTCGGTCATCGGCTCTCCGGTCAGCCGAATGGCCTGGGCGGGCTCCGTAAACCGGGCCCTCGCCCGATACACGAGATAGCCCCGAACCAATTCGGGTTGCGGATTCGCCCAATCCAGCAGCACCCGCCCACCATCGCGGGGCCGCGCCTGCAGGGCCACGGGCGCGGCCGGAGCGGAACGATCGAAGATGAGTTGCCAGGGCGACGATTTCGCCCCCTCACCGCCGCGGTTGATCGCCGAGACCTGGATTTGGTTGGTGCCCTCCAGCAGGGGCACGGGCGCCTCGAAGATACCGCTCACCGTCACCGGAACACGGGCGCCGACTTCGGCCCCGTTTCGGTAGAAAACCACCGTCGTATTCCGGGCGGTCGTTCCCCGCAGCACCATGAGGGGACCATTGGTCCTTGATCCGTCCGCCGGGGAGACGATCGCCGGCGGCGGCGGCGGCGCCATGGCGACCGTCACCGGAACGGCCAGCGAGGCGGCGTTGCCGAGCGCATCGAAGGCGCGGGTTTCCACGGTGTGGCCACCATCGGGCGTGAGATCGAGGTCCCACAGAACGGAGAATCCGTCCGCCGGATTCGAGTCGGTGCCAATGGACTGCGTGTCTGAATAGAACTCGACGCGGGTCACACCCGAATTGTCCGTGGCGTCCACGCTAATCATTCCGGAGTTTCGAACCACTGCGCCGCCCTCCAGCAGCGTTCCCCCATGACGCAGGTTTGCCAGGACTGGGCCGCTGCGATCAATGGTGAAGCTCCCTTCGTATGCTCCGGCCATGGCATTGCCTGCGAGGTCGAAGACGTCCGGTCCGATCCGGACACGATAGCTCCCGGCGGCGGTCTGTTCCGGGAAGATGGCCCGAAATAGCAGATCATTGATCTGTTGGATCTTGATTTGACTCGAATCCAGGAGGCCGGAAGGCGTGGTCACCTGCACATCCTCTGGGGTCAGACTTTCCAGCCGGATCGTTTCACTAAAGCGGAACTGAACGTTGGTAACGCCGAGGGCGATATTCCCCAATGGGGTGAACTCTGCCACGACTGGTGTCGCCGTATCGGGTATGACCGTGAGTGCCGCCGTGGCGCTCTGGGCAATCCCCACGGCATCATTCACGACAACATGATAGTTGCCCGCTTGATTCAGCCGAACTCTGGAGAGCGTCAGCGTCGCAGCCGTCGCGCCTTCGATTGGATTTCCTTCAAAATACCATTGGTAGTGGATCGTTCCCGTGCCGCGAGCGACCACCACAAAGGAAACCGTGCGGCCCGCCTCCACCGTCTGCGATCGAGGTTGGGTGAGCACCACGGGATCCACCGGCGGCTTATCGAGGGTCAAGGTCAGTGACAAGTCATCTGCGTAACCATCATTCCAACTTCCGTCCGTTCCATTCATCTCCAGGACCACCTCGATCTGGCGGGTTCCCACAGGGAGACGATCGGTGACGGAACGCGCTAGCAACGAAGTGATTCCATTTCGGTCGGCCGCCGAGACCGGGCCAAGGGTCGCCGTGGACAGCGGGTCGCCCTGCGTGTTTCGGAACGTGACCCGCAAACCGGCGTGGTCGTCCTGGCCTTCCCACCCCCCGAGATATCCGTGGAGATCGAACGTGACCCCGCCTGCATCAATCGCCGTCGTGAAGGCGCTCAGATCTATCCATTGCGTTGCCTTCGACAAGGCGGCTTCGGGGCCGCCGGCGAAGAGGTTCGCTCCGGGCGCTGGGGATGTCGGAATGCTGGCGGACGGGAATTCACCAATGGCTCCGTATTGAACGACGGTAAAGTTTCCCTCCGCAAACCATCCTGGAATCTCGGGAACGACATTGCCGGTTCCGGAGCCTGGACCGTCTTCGGCGTTTCCATTGACGATGAGATTGCCATCAAACGGGCTGGCCGGCTTGCTGACCGGAATCACTCTCAAGACCGCGTTGTCACTGTCGTCGTATCCCGAGCTGTTGCTGACGCGCACCGAATATCTTCCGGCGTCTCTGGGCCCGATGTTGGCAATCGTCAGCGTTTGGCCGGTGGCGCCGACGATGTCTGCGCCGTTGAAGCGCCATTGGTATGTTAAGGCGGCGGAGCTTTCCGCCGAGACGGTAAAGCTGGCGGTCGCGCCTTGCTTGTTCGTTTGGTTCGACGGTTGGCTGGTAATGATCGGCGGCGGGGCAGGCGTGTTCACAACGGTGAGATCCACACCATCCGAGGGATAGCTGACGCTGAAGGCGAAAGCCGGCCCTTGAATCGTGCTGAACTCGCCGTTGCGCGTCGCGGCAGACAGGATTCGGAAAGAAGATCCAATCGGCGGCGCATAACCGGCGATCAACGACAGCTTCAACTCTCCCTCCAGATTGGCGGTTCCGGATACGATCAGCCGATCGTAGTCCATTCCCGGAATGGGTCCGCCGAGTTCGATGTCGAGGCGGCCCGTAGGTGTCTGGATGTATTCGCCAATAAAAGTGAGAAAACCTGGTGAGGCACCAGGGCGGACCGTACCAGCATTTGTGAATGTTGTTGCGAGAGCGTTCAGGGTGCCCTTCCCCGAAATCAGCCCTTCGACGTCATTCAGAAAGGACGGCCCAGTGCATAGAAGCACCGCATTGGCCTGGACGATGACGGTCCCGTGGTTGAGGAAGGAACCGTCCAGGAATGAATTGGGTGTCTCGCCATCCCGTGCCTCGATCACCCCGCCAGATGCGTTGGTGAGAGTGCCGCCACTTACGGCCAACCGCGCAGTATAGCCTGCGACTGAACTCAACACGATCCGCCCGGCATTGACGGCGCCGCTTAGCACCTCGAGCACCGCATGTTGGCGCAGCAGTCCTCCTTGCACGGCTAGGATCGCATGATTCTCCAACCGATTGACAGTCTGAGCGCCCGGAACCGAGATGGTCAGCGAATCCGCTCCGGGCAGGCCAATCGTAACGTCGTCAGTGGGGCCAGGGACGGCATCGGTGCTCCAGTTCAGCGGATCATTCCAAGACGTTCCATCGCCTCCGCCATCCCAGGCAACCTCCGACGCCACGCCCTGAATCAAGGTGGCCCCAACGAGATACAGGGTAAATAGGCTTTGTGGAACCGGCTTCACGTCCCCTATGGAAAAGCGAATTCTCGGCGGGGATGGACCGGCAAATACTACCCATTTCGTACCATCAAGAATTACAGGGGTGGTTGATGAAGTCGAGTTTGCCGTACGAAATCCCGCGTTCAAGCGGTTGCGGGTTGATTTGCCAGGGTGCGTCAGGAGGCATTTGACGGCCAATTGCGAATGATGCGAGGCCGGCTGAAGCCCGGAACTCCGAACTCAGGACTCCGCAGCCAGAGGTTCGCGACCCGCGCGCGGCTACTTTCGCAGGGAGGGGTAGAGCCGGCCCCGGTGCCGGAGGCAGGCGAGGGCTTCCTGGCGGGAGTGGACCCCGAGCTTGCGATAGATGCGCTGGAAGTGGTTGCGCACGGCGTGCTCCGTGATGCCCAGCCGCGAGGCGATTTCCTTGTAACGCCAGCCCTGATCCGCCCAATTCAGGATCTCTTCCTCCCGCAGGGTCAATTGACCGGCCGCCCGGACGGATTGACCCATTTTTTGGAACTGCTGGATCACCCGGCGGGCCACCCGGCTGCTCATGGTAGAGCCGCCCTCGTGCACATCCGAGATGGCTTCGGTGATTTCATCCGCTGTCCCCCCCTTGAGGAGATAGCCCGCGGCGCCAGCCACCAGCGCCTCAAAGATCTTCCGATTGCTGTCCGACACGGTCAGCATGACCACGTGAGCCTTCAACCCTTGATCCCGCAATTTGGAAAGGCATTCGATCCCGGACATCGGCCGCATTCTAATGTCCATCAACACGACGTCGGGCCGGAGTGCCGGCAGACCGCGCAATGCCTCGGTGCCGCTCCGAAAGATCCCGACACAGGAGAGCTTGGGATCCCTGTTCAGAACCGACTTCGTGGTTTCACAAAACTCCGGATCATCATCCACGAGGCAGACCTTGATTCTCTTCATGCAGGCGATCGGTTGCGGAGTCGAGCGGTATGGCGAGTCGGATCTGGGTGCCCTGGCCGGGACGCGAGATCAAGTCACATTGGCCACTGGCCTCACGCATCCGGTTCACCATGTTGAAAAGACCATTCCCACGGGGGGAACCGTCGCTGGAGACCTGATCGGCCCAATCGAACCCCCGGCCATTGTCCACGATGTTGATCACGAGTTCCGGGCCGTGAAGTTCGACCTGGACCCGGATTTCCGAGCAGTGCGAATGCTTCACGGCGTTGGTCAAGGCCTCTTTGACGGCCAGGAAACAGCTCTTTCGAAGTGCACCCGAGACCGGCAACTTGGGAAACTCCGTGGGAAGGTCCAATTGCAGACGAATCCCGGTCCCGGCCAGAAATTGCTCCGCATGGCGGCAGAGGTATCCGACGAGTTCATCGAGAGGGTCGTTCTCGGTGTCCAAGGCCCAGATATTCTCCCGCAAGGCGCCCGCCGCCCCGCGCGCCACCTGCGAGAGCTTTTGGAGGTGGGCTTCGATTTTCTGAGGGTCCGAGCGGTCCTGCTGGGTGAGATCAGTGATCAGCGCGATTTGTGCCAGTCGGGAACCCAAATCATCGTGGATATCCCGGGAAATGCGTTGGCGTTCCATGGCCAGGGCGAATTGAGGACTCGAGTTGGCCGCCCGCCGCGCCATCTGTTTCACCCAAAGACGGCGCGCAAAAAGTCCCGCTCCCACCAGGACGATTCCCGACACCGCAACCAGCGTCCGAATCTGCACCGGCCTCATCTCCGCCAGGCGCTCCCGCAGCAGGCCCAGCGTCGTTTTCTGCCAGCGCCAGGATGAAGAATCGGGAAGCCCCTGAGGCGAGCCGTAGTAGAGATAGGCCCGGCCGATTTTATCTCCGTGTCTTTGAGATCCAGGTGAACCTACCAGGGCATCGGCAAAGCCATCCCGATTGACGTCGCGCACCAGGGCGACGCAGAGCCCAAAGAAGTCGAAATTTTGCTGGCCGTCTGCCGACCAATCCGGAGTTTTCGACAGGCCCTGGGGTGATCCATGGAAGACCGCGGCCGCGCCGGCGCTCTGTTGATCGCCGTGCGTGGCCTTCGGAACCCCGACAATCAGATCGTCATAGCCGTCCCCGTTCACATCCCGTCCGCCGCTGGCAAAAACTCCGAACTGGGCGAGCGTTTGATTGCCCTCCGCCCACCAGTCGGGATTGGGGCTCAGTCCGCGGGGGGATCCGTGATAGACGAACACCATCCCTTCATCCAGATCCCCGTGATCGGCAAAATAGGCGCCGACAAAGACGTCGTCGAAGCCGTCGCCGTTGATGTCCCCGGCCCGGCCCACGCAGTTGCCGAAAAGCTGGGACGCGCGGCCGCCCGGGCCGGTGGAATTCTCGGGCTCATAGACCGCGCTCCATGCCGGCGTCTTTTCCAATCCTTGGGAGGAACCGTGATAGACCCAGACCTTTCCTTCGCGTTTGAATCGCTCCTGGAAGTAAGGCGCTGAGACGATCACGTCATCATATCCATCGTTATTCACATCGCCGGCCCACGAAGCCGCCCCCAGATAGCGCTCGTTGGCGGCTTCTCCCGCGACCTGCCAGTCCGGTTGAGGACTCAAGCCGGCGCGGGAGCCATGGAAGACGAACACGTGGCCGAATGAGGTCGGCGGGTCGCCGTCCGCGGTGGAGCAGACCAGGACGTCTCGAAACCCGTCGTGGTTTACGTCCCCCGCCGGGGCGACAAAGTTGCCCAGGGTCTCGCCCGGGCGTTGGCCGGAGTAGGTCCAAACAGGGCTGGCGCTCAAACCGCTGGGGGAACCGTAGAACAAACAGACGCGGCCCGTTCCGGAGGCGCCGTTGTCCGGCTGGGACGAGCCAATCAACAGATCATCAATCCCATCGCCGTTGATATCTCCCACGCCGGCGCAGGTCTTGCCGAAGTATTCCTCCCGCTGCTCGCCGGCGTATTGCCAATCGGCGGTTGTCCTGACGCCATTTTTTGATCCGTAATAGACAAACACCCGGCCGCGACGCTCGTTCTCCCCCGGGGCGCTCACCACGATGTCGCCATAACCATCACCGTTCACATCGCCGGCCGAGGTGACACAGGCGCCAAACGCGGCATCCGGTTGCGTCCCTTCCATCACCTGGACTTCCGAGCGGAGGGTTCCGGGGAGCATCGGAACGCAAACGCAGGCCAGCCACCCCAGGACCATCGCGCAACCGTGGCGTGGCAAGGCGCGCATGCCGGGAGCGGAAGCTTGGGGCAGGGGGGACATCGTAAGGGAACTGTGATTCCGGTGGGTTGAGTTCGTCAATGGTGGGCAGTCGTCATTGGTCAGTTGCCGGGGGGATGGGATGGCTGCCCGCCGGTTCTTCCATCCGTGAAAATCCGTGAAATCGGTGTTGCAACTTCTTTTTCGCCCCAGCCCCTACTCACGACCACTGGCCACTGCCCGCCGGAAGCGAATTTCCTTTTCCCGCCCGCCGTTGTTTCCGACGTTCGGGCATGCCCTTTTCCTTTCGAACCCCGGGCGGGGATCGGACCTTTGACGCCCTGTTGGTTCTGTTTTGGGGCGGATTCCTGTGCTGGATCGGATTCGGATTCTGGTCGCATGCGGAATTGGGCCTGGCGGGCTGGCTCTTGTTGACGGTGGGAATCCCCCTCGTGGCGTGCAGTGTCCTCCTTTGGTTCCGGCGCGGCTGGGCGCGCTGGCCGGCCGGCATCCTGCTGGGCTTGCTCGCGGCCGCGCAGGTTTGGGGATTGTATCAACACGGGATCGGCTTCACCCGCGTGGCCGTACTCCTCGGCCTGGCATGGACGGCGGTGGATGTCTTCCGCCATTTCTCACCGGCGGCTCTCGGTCATTCCGCGGATTCCGCTGCGGGCGAGACGCCGCGCCCCATGATTTCCCTGGCGCTGCTGCTCCGGCGTCCGCGCTATCTCGATGCCAGCGCGCTGGCCCGATATTGCGAGGCGGCGTGGGGCGGGAGCTATCGGGTGCTTTCCGACGGCGGGGAGCCGCGCCCGCCGGAACCCGATGCGGAGCCGCGCTGGGTCACCGGCCGGGCGCCGCTGCTGCTGGTGGGTTCACCGGACGGGGTGTTCGTGGTGCACAACCATGACCGGCCCTATTTCGATTCCGGAAGCGATCCGACCGCCGGGACCGTGGATCTCCGGCTCCGCCAGGTGTTGCGGGAGAACCGGGCGTGGATTGCCGTGGACCTGATGTCCCCCACCGATGAATCGGTGCCTCGGGAATCATTATACCCCCCTGTGGCGCGTCTCATCGCGGAACTCGCCGGGCCGGATTGCCAGGCGATCTTCCGTCCGGAGACCGAGCAGTTCAACTATTGGGACGACACGCTGGAGGAACGCCTTCGGGGGCCGGACGCCCTGTCGTTGTTTGGCGATCCCACCAAGCTGCCGGTGATCGAGGTGGACGATGACGACCCGCGCATGCTGGCGGCGGTGGAGGAGGCGCGGTCCCGCTGGCCGGAGTTCGTCGAGGCCTTCGAGGCGCGCGCGGGCGAACATTTTTCCGTCAAGGCGCCCGTGGAGGGCGGTGGCAACAAGGAGTTCATCTGGATCGCCGTGGATACCGTCGAGGACGGGCGCGTGAACGGCCGCCTGGGCAATGACCCGGTGGATCTGGGGGACTTGAAGGAGGGATCGCCGGTCAGCGTCCCAGTCGTGGAGATCAACGACTGGGTCTTCCTGCGCGAGGGGCAGCCGCACGGCTTGTTCACCCCCAAGGTGCTGGAGGCGATTCATGCTGAGTCCCGGGCGGCCGGCGGTGGAGAGTCGGCGTGATTTGATGGGGAGCGCACGCGCCTCGCGTGCAGAGCCGGGCGCCCTCGCCCGGTTCTGCGTGCACTGACGTTGCTCTCTACGCGTCATTCTCGAATGACGCGTGGGGAGACGAATGGTCCTGAAGGGTCTCGGCGGGGGCGCCGAGACCAACACGCGAGGCGCGTGCGCTCCCCTATCCAACGGAGTCATTTCAGCGCACCTCCGCCGCGGCGCGGATCTGTTCCAGCGCCTCCCAGCGGGCGAAGAGATCGGAGGCGGCCGCGCGCGCGGTCTCCAGCGCCGCCAGGGTTTCCGATACCTTCGGGCCATGGCGGCGATGGAATTCGGGGTCCGACATCAGGGCCTCGATCCGGGCCACCTCGGCTTCCGCCTGCTCGATCCGCGCTTCGATCCCGGCGAGTTCCTGTTGTTCCTTGAAGGTCAGCTTCCGCTTCCGGACCGGGGCGGCCGCCGCCTCCCGCGGGGGGGCGCTCGGGACCGGATCCGATCCGGCTCCAGGACGGGGGTTCCGCCGGCGCCACTCCAGGTAGTCGTCGTAATTCCCGACGTGATGCGTCACCCGGGCTTCTCCTTCGAAGGCGAGGATGTCGGTGCAAACCCGGTTCAGGAAATACCGGTCATGGCTCACGACCAGCACTGCGCCAGGAAAGGCGACCAGGGCTTCTTCCACGACCCGCAGCGTGGGGAGATCCAGGTCATTGGTGGGTTCGTCCAGAATCAGGAAGTTGCCGCCGTTCTTAAGAATGCGCGCCAGCAGCAGCCGGCTCCGCTCGCCGCCGCTGAGGTGCTTCACCTGGGTGACGATCCGATCGTCGGTGAACAGGAACCGCTTGAGGTAAGCCCGCAGGGACAGGCGGGCTTCGCCGAACACCACGAACTCGGTGCCGTCGCCGACCTCTTCGATCAGGGTCCGCTCCGGATTCAACTGCAGGCGCCCCTGATCCACGTAATTAAAGCGAGTGAGCTGTCCGATGCGCACCGTGCCCTCGGTGGGCGGCAGTTGCCCGAGCAGCACGCGCAGCAGCGTCGTCTTGCCCAGACCGTTGCGGCCCGTGATGCCCATGCGGCGGCCGCCGGCGAACGACAGGTTCAGTCCGCGGAACAGCCGCCGTCCGCCCAGCTCCATGCCCACCTGGATGAGGTCCGCCACGCGGTTGCCCAGCGGCGGGGGCGGCGGGAGGACCAGCTCGACGTCGCGCTCCGCCTCGGGCGAGCGCTCCGCGGAGGCGGTCTCGAAGGCCGCCATGCGGATCTTGGATTTCGTGCGCTGGGCGCGCGGACCCGTTCGATACCATTCCAGTTCCCGGCGGAGCGCCATTTGGCGCCGGTGCTCGATGCCCTCCGCCGTCGCCTGCCGCGTCGCCTTGGCTTCGAGGTAGTCGGCATAGCGGCCGGCATGCGACCAGAACGTGCCGTCGGCCAGTTCGACGATCCGGCGGGCTGTGCGATCGAGAAAATGACGGTCGTGAGTCACCAGGACGAAGGCGCCGGGAAAGTGTTCGAGCGTCTCCGCCAGCCAGTCCACAGACTCGGTATCGAGATGGTTGGTCGGCTCGTCCAGGATCAGGAGGTCCGGCCGCGGCACGATCGCGCGGCACAGGGCCACGCGGCGCAGTTCGCCTCCGGAGAGTCCGCCGAGATCCCGGGCTCCGTCCGGACAGTTCAAATGGGCCATCGCCGTCTCGATCCGGTGGTCGAGACCCCAGCCGTCCAGCGCCTGGATCCGCGCTTCCAGTTCGCCGTGGCGCGGAGAGTCCGCGGGCAGGGATTCGAACTGCCGGATGAGGTCGAGAATCTGGCGCGCGCCGGCGCGGATATTTTCCCGGACGTTCAGGGCCGGATCGAGATGGAACTCCTGGGGCAGGAAGCTGACGACCAGATCCCGCCGGGCGGTCACCCTGCCGGAATCGGGCATCTGCTCTCCGGCCAGCAGGCGCAGGAAGGTGGACTTGCCGCAGCCGTTGCGCCCCACCAACCCGATGCGGTCCCCGGCCATCACCGCAAGCGAGGCGCGCTGGAGCAGCACCTGGCGGTCATAACGCAGGTCGAGTTCGACGGCGGAAATCAGTGTGATGTCGGAAGCCATGTCCGGCGGCGGCGGGCGCGGGGTCCCCTTGGGCCAGTTCCCGGATGCCGCCAAGCCATGCCTTGAGCCTCACGCAAAGAGCGCAAGGGACGCGAAGAAAATGTCGCTTCTTTCCTCGTGGCCGGGCGCGTTCAAACCCTGTGAGAGGCCCGTGGTGAAACGCGGGCTGGACGCCTGGGTTTTGACAGAGTCCAGTGCCCGGGAGTTGAATCTCCACGCCGATGCCATGAGCCCATTCTCCGCCTTCCTCAGTTACGTTCACTCGGACCACTCGTGGGCCGAACGGCTCGCAGCCGTGCTCGCGCCCACCGGGGTCGTGGTTCGATCCCCTCTGTCCGGGCTTCAGGCGGCGGACAAGTTCCAGCACCAATTGCGGGAGTCCATCCTGGCCTCCACTCATACACTGGTCCTGCTCGGCCCGACCACGCGCCTGAGCCGGTGGGTGGATCACGAGATTGAACTCAGCACGGAATTGCGCGGAGAGGCGCCGGGCGCCGGCCTCATCGGCATCATCCTGCCGTCGCATGAGGATTTCTCCCGCCCGTATTACGATCCTGAAAACGTTCCCATCCGGCTGCATGACCTGGTTCAGAGCGAGTATGCGATCATCCGGAAGTGGAGCGACACGCCTGAAGAGATTCTTCGGTGGCTGGAAGAGGCGTCGCGACGGTGCCAGTCCGCGCGTCCGGAACCCAGCCTGGGCGCCGCCGCCCAGATCTATCGCTTCGCCTGGGATGAGAAATTGGATGCGCCACGCCCTCATCTCGATGCGCCATGAACCAGCCGCTCTGCCACGTGGTGGTGCTCCACCATGCCACCGATTCGACGGCAGCGCCCCGCGTCCGGGCGCTGCAACAGGCCTTTGAAACGACCCGGTTGGAGGGGGACCCGTCTGCGTTTGCCCTGGATACCGATCCGTGGTCCTTCCTGAAATTTGCCGCCTATGACGATCCGGTGACGTTCGAAGAACAAATGCCCGGCATCGGCCGGCGGGCCCTGTTCATCGTCTTCGTGACCGAACGGATGGCGGATGATCCCGCTTGGAAGCCTTCCCTGGAAATCCTGGCCGCCGTGTTGCCGAAAAAGGGGGTCCTGGGCACTCGAAACGCCCTTTGCTTTGCCTCGTCCGAGGAGGCTCAAAACCGCCTGCCCGGCCGCTTGAAGGAACGCCAGGCTCCGGAAAGTTCTGTCTTGGGCGAGCGGCGGATGCGCCCGCACACCCTCGCCTTGCTGGCCCTGCATCGCGCGCGGCTGTTGCTCGGGGCGGCTCCGAGCGGCGACGGGAACAAGCTGCGGCTCTTCATCAGTCACTCCAAGAGCGACGGCTTGTTCCTGGCTCATTCCCTCCGTTCCCTGCTCCAAGAAGTCCCGGAACTGGAGAAGTGGTATGACGCGGATGACATCCAGTCCGGCGACGATTGGTCGGAGGAGATCGAAACCGCGGCCTCGACCAGCGTCTTCATCGCCATCCGCACCGAGGGTTACGACCAAAGTACCTGGTGCCGCCGGGAGTTCGAAACGGCCCTGGCAAACGGCGTGCCCATCCTCGTGGTGGATGCGCTCCTGCGTCCCACCATCACGCCGTCCGCGCTTCCCTTTGCCGCCATGCCGACCGTGCGCATTCCTGACGGCAACACCCACCGCGTGCTGCTGGCCGCCTTGCGTGAGCATCTTCGGCTGCTGCTCGTCGAAACGCTCGTCGCCGACCAGGTGCCGGCCAGTCTGAAGACGACTTGGCGGGTCTGGCCCCGACTGCCCACGCTCAGCGCCATCCAATGCCGCTCGGTCGCCCTCAAGGCCCGTGAGTATTGGCTGCTGCCCCAGGCGACCCAGTTGACGGCGGAATTCAACGCGGCGCGCGATTGGTTGTGCGCGGCGCAGAGCCCGCTGGCGCTGGAATCCGTGGACAGCTTCCTTTTCCTGGCCCCTTCACTGGACGCCGTTCCCCCTTCGCCGCCGTCTCCGGACACCGTCGCGGCGGCGGCGGCGGCGTCTCCGTCACCCGCTCCTGGCTCCCCTCAAACGCCCACGGTATGAATTTTTCCCAGCGTCGCTTCGCCGGAATCCGCTTTGGCCTCTCCATTTCCACGGCTCCGGACATGCCCGGCGGGGGGGATCCCGAGCAGGTCATCAACAGTCTGACCTTCCGCATTGCCAGCAGCCTCCTGCTGGAAGGCGGCTCCCTGGTCATGGGACACCGGTGGAGTTCCGAAGGCATCATGGAGCATCTGACATTCCAGGCGCGCGACAATCTCCGCTTCGGCCGGCTGCCTGTCGCGGCAGAGCAGACCCGGCCAAGCCCCTCCATCCTGAACATCATCGCCTGGCCCGATGCGCCGCCGAGCGAGGACAAAAATGCCGGCCGGATGATCCGGGACGGGATCCTGGAAATCCGCCAAATCCCGCCGCCCGGCATTCCGCTGGATTCGCTTGGTCCCGACCGGTCTAAGGCTCTGGCCACGGATCTGGGTCAATTTGCCCGCATTCGGGCTCTGACCGCCATGCGCCGGGAGATCGTCCAGCTCACCGACGCCCGTATCTGTCTGGGCGGGGAGATCGGAAAACCCTCGCGCCGCCTGCCGGGCCTCGTCGAAGAGGCGCTGTTCACCTGCCAGGCAGGAAAGCCCTTGTACCTCTCCAGTGCCTTGGGCGGAGCGGCCAAGGCCATGACCGACGCCATCCTGCACCGGCGCCTAAGCGAGGAGGACCGCGCCCTGTTCTTCACCCCGCCGCCCATCGTGAAGCTGTTCGGCGATCTCTCCCCTCAATACCCGGTTCCGCCGGATGAAGGCCCCAGCACCGCGGATCATTGGAACGCGTTCGCCGACTTCCAATCCCTGTCGCTGGCCACGCTCAGCCAACAAGCCGGTCTGAGCGAAGAGGAATACCTCACTCTGCTCACGTCCGGGGATGTCCAACGCGTCCTGAGCCTGGCCATGACGGGAATCCTGCGGTTACGGACGCCGACCGGCGGCTGAGAGCCTTAGTGAGTATTCCAGGGGTAAATGATCCTTGGCTTCATCCCAGTTTTTGGCGTTATCCGGTGACCCAGCCCCATGCCCCACGACGTCTTTCTTTCCCACAATAGCAAGGATAAGCCGCTGGTGGGGGCCGTTTATGACTGGCTCAAGAGCCATGGCGTCCGCTGCTGGTACGATCAGACCAATTTGGAGCCCGGGGACCGGCTTCCGGACGAATTGGGCAAGGCGATGGAGGAGAGCCGCGCCGCCCTCGTTTTCATCGGACCGGATGGCGAGGGCCCATGGCAAGGCGAGGAGATTGACACCCTGCTCAACAAGGCCATCAAGTTGTCACGGCAGAAGGACGAATTCCGGATCATCCCGGTTCTGGTCGGGGGCGCCGACGAAACCAAGCTGCGATGGTTTCTCAAGACGCGCCTTTGGGTGGACTTGTCCAAGCTCTCCGACGCGGGCATCACTGACAACGAGGGGGAATTGCACCGCCTCCGGCGGGCCATCCTCGGCAGCGCGGAGGAATCGGCTGTCCCTGAAGATCCCGCTTTCAACCCTTACATGGGGCTCGCGGCTTTTCAGCCCGCGGATGCGAAGTTCTTTTTTGGACGCGCCAAGGTCTGTCGCGAACTGGCCGCCAAGTTGAAGGAATGGCGTTTCGCCTGTGTGGTCGGTCCCTCGGGAAACGGCAAATCCTCGCTGGCTCGCGCCGGGCTTGCCACGGACGCGGCGGAAGACGCCTTTCCCGGCGTCCGCACGTTTGAACGAGTGATCCTGGTTCCCGGCCCCAATCTGCTGCGGGCGTTTATCGAGCAACTGGCTGCAAGGCTTCCCGACGCCGAACGCGCGAACCATGTCGCCCAGGCGATGGAGCGAATCAACCCCGGAGACAGGAAGCTTACCGCCCGCGATTGGGCCAGCCGACTCAACGAAGAGTTCCGCGCCTGGTTTCCCCATTCCCAGCAACGGGTGCTCTTTTTGGTGGACCAATTTGAGGAGGTGTTTACCCAACGCGACCTTTCCGTGGCCGACGATTCGGAACGGCAAGAACATCTCGGCAAGATTTTGGACTGCCTGGCCCTGCTGGCGACCCAAGGCGACAAACGATGGCACTGGGTCTTCACGCTCCGTTCGGACTTCTACCCTCGTTGCCGCCTCTCCCCTGCCTTTTGGGACCTGGTCTCCGCGCAGCGACTCAGCCTGCACTTGGATGAGTTGAGCAGGGAAGGGTTTCGGGAAGCCATCAAGGGGCCGGCCGCCCGGGCGGGCGCCTATTTGGAAGCGGGCCTGGTCGAAACGGTGGTGAACGACGTTTACGAGGAGCGTGGCTCCATGCCCCTCCTCCAGCTCGCTCTCCATCAGCTCTGGCGGTTGCGCCAGGGCGCCTGCCTTACCCATGCGGCCTACACCACCTTGGGAGGGGTGACCAACGCCCTCCAAAACCGGGCCGAATCCGCACTGAAACATTTGTCCAAGGAAAAGTCCGAGTACCTGGAGATCGCCCGAAATCTCTTTCTGCGCTTGACCGCCTTGGGAGAAGGCGTGAGCGACTCGCGTCGCCGCGTGGACCGTCGTGAACTCGATTGGGAAGGCACCCGCCCGCAGGACACCGAACATGTCCTGGCCGAACTGACCAACGCGGACAATCGCCTGCTGGTGGCCGATGCCCAATCCGTCGAGGTCACCCACGAAGTGCTCATCCGGGAGTGCGACACCATCCGCGGCTGGATTGAAGCGGCGAGAAAAGAGATTCCCGCCCTCCGCCGCCTCACCCATGCCGCCCGGCGTTGGGAGGAAAACCAGCGGGCCGCTGTCTTCCTTGGCGCGGCAGACCCACCCCGGGAATTGAAGCAATGGGCCGGCCGCACCACCCTCCGCCTCACGCGATTGGAGCGGGAGTACTGGCAGGCATCCCGGGCCCAGCGGGCCAAAGATCACCGCGAGAAGCGGGTGCAACAGCAGGAGAGGCGAAGACAGGCCGAAGCATTGCTGCGTTCGGAAGAAGAGAAGCGAAAGCAGGCGGAGACCGCGCGTCGAAAGGCATTCCTCATCACGACCATCGCCATCGGGCTTGCGGTTGTCGCTGGAGTTAGCTGGCTCTTCGCGGGGAGGGCCAAGGAGGCCGCGGAGTTGGCCCTTACCCGCAGTTTCGTCCGTACCGTCGGCACTTCCGGCGAAGCGACGCCAAGTGCTGATGAGCACGAGGCCCTTTGGGAACTTGCTGAGTTGGACACTGCCAATGAGAATGTCCGCAAAGAGGTCATCAACCGATGGACACAATCGGACGATTTATTGGTTCGTGCCTTAAACGCTGACTCTCGGGGGTTACACGCGGCAATCGGACTGAACCCAAGCTTATGGGCCCTTTTCCATTCCAAGGCCAACGTGATGGCCCCACATTTGGTTACGGCGCTCACGGGCCGCCAGGACTACTGGGAAGCGGGTCGATCGGAGAAGGTGCGCACCACGCTTGAGGGCATCGCCGCATGGCTCGACTCCACCAACGCCGCACTTATCGCCAAAAATCTGGTCCCGGACCTCAGGGGCCTCGAGGAACTAGACTCAGACCGCCGGAACACCTTGGGCATCGCACTGGCGGCATTGGCGACCCGACTCGATTCCACCAACGCCACACCTGTCGCTAAAAGTCTGGTTTCGACGCTGAGGGACGCCGAGGACCCAGTTCACCTGCACATGTTTAGCCTCGCACTGGTGGCATTGGCCCCCAGACTCGACCCCACCAACGCCGCGCCCTTGGCAATGGATCTTGCGAAGATCGTGAAGAGTCCCCAAGGAACGAATTTCTCCCAAAACTACGCCCTCACTATTTTAGGTACCGCGTTGGCGACTTTTGCCGCGCGACTCGATTCTACCAACGCCAAGACGGTTAGTGGACCCGCAGCTTGGATCTTGGCCAGTGCGATGGAGAAGTACGCCCAAGAAGGAGATCCCCTTGTTGTGGGAAGTTTTGGGACTGCGTTGGGGGCGCTGGCAGCACAACTCGACTCTGCCAACGCTACTGCCCTAGGCGGGCCTGCTGCTTCGGTTTTAGTCGCTAAGATGGAGGAGGATACTGGCGACGAGCGGGCCTCCTTAGGGCTGAGGTATCTGAGCCCTGCCTTAGCGGCCCTGGCTGCATGCCTCGACATCACCGCCGCCGAGCCTTTGGCCAACCGTGTGGTCGTGGCGTTGAAGGGTGCGTGGGAATGGGACGATGATCGTCTGAGTGCTTTGGTCTCCGCGCTGGGGTCTCTGTCTCCGCTGCTGAATCCCATCGCTGCCGCACCCTTAGCCAAAAGCCTGGCAATGGAGCTGAAGAACATCGACGAGTCGAAACCCATCCGCCTGAAGTCGTTGAGTCTCGCATTGGAGGCGTTGGTCGTGCAACTCAGCCCGAAGGATGCCTCCGCGTTAACTCCGTTCGTCGCGCCAGTGGCCAACCGCCTGGTCACTACCATGGAGCGGAAGGAATCTGAATTGGATTCCAGGTTGGGAGATTCGTTGAAGGTGCTGGCCGCGCGACTCGACTCCACCACTGCCGCGCCCTTGGCCAATCGGCTGGCATCGGCTGCGGCGTTGGAGAACGGCCAAGGGACGAATGCCTATCGGCTGGGTCATCTTGGTTCCGCGCTGGGAGCATTGGTCATGCGACTCAGCCCTGCCGACGCTGCCGCCATAAGTATCCCCGTCGCTTCCGCAGTGGCTGTAGCCCTAACGAACCACCCAGAGGTCTCTTACCGCGCGGAGTCTTTGCAGACTGCTCTAGCGGTACTTGCCACGCAGGTTCTTCAGGCGGAACAGGCCCGGCTTGCTGCCCTATCGTACCTGTTTCAAAGGCCGATCTCACCCCTGCCTAAGGACGCAAAACTAGAATTCCGAGACCGTCTTACCGTTTCCAATGTGTGTGTAAGTTTGAGAACCACAAATCTCGTCGAAGTGCTGAAGTGGCCGTTTTGCGTGGGCGAGGCCCAGAAGCTCGTGCTGGCAGAACTGGAGCGCCGCACCCAGCGCCAATTCGATGGGGATGTCTGGAAGTTTGTCGCGCAGGCCGAGTCCCTGGGGATTCCCGGCCTGGATCGTGCCTTCCTCGCCCGTCCTGCGAAGCGTCCCCAACTCACCAACGCCATTGCCGAGCTGAAAGCTCTCCTTCCCCCTTCCGCTCAGAAGCCCTGACCCCTTCGAACCGCCCACCTGCCATGAATGACCCAAAGCCAAGTCCAGCCGACGTCGCGCCTGCCCTGGCCCTCTGGATCCAACTCGCCACGCGCATCAGCACGCAGCCCTTGCATTATCGCTCCGGGGAAGAGGAAGCGGCGGCACAGAGCATCCATTGCCTGTTCCAGAAGGTTCGGGATCTGCTCGAACAACATCCCGATGCCGCGGCATTTCGCCAACTGTCCTTGGACCTGCTCAACCGGACGCTTCGAGCGTACACCGCCCGATGGCATGGGTGGATGACCGAGGACAAGGAACGCAAGGACCCGGACGGCAAACCAGTCCTCAAGTTTCGCGACGAGCAGGTGCGGAGGTTGTTTCGCCAGGAATTGGAGAGACTCCGGTCTGAATTGGTCGAGATGCGAGCGAAGCTGGCGGGAATGGCCGGCATTGCCGACGCAGAGAATGATGGTGGCGGAACCACAGCGGACCTCGGCGGGACGCTGAGTGCTGGAATCCAGCACCAAGTGGAATTCAAGACGGGGGAGGCCGGGGATACGACATTGGTCATTCCAGAAGAGATCAACGGTGTTGAACGGGAGGCCATCCTTCGCAGGCGGATCACGCTCGAGAACGGTCACCCGCAGGATTCTCCCCGCTCATTGGACGAGTTGGACGCGACGCTCATGAAATGGCCAAACCCGGCAGAGCGCGCAAAGCAGCTGAAGGTGACCGACGCCATCGGGTTGGCGTTGTCCGGTGGCGGTATCCGATCGGCGACCTTCTGCCTCGGCATTGTCCAGGTGCTGGTGCGGAAAGGGTTGCTGCCGCAATTCGATTATCTGTCCACCGTTTCCGGCGGCGGGTACTTCGGGAGTTTCCTGAGCTGCGCGCTGGGAACGCGCTCGTCCGGCGATACCGGTACCACGACGAAGGAATCGGCCGAGCAGAGAATCCAAGATGTGTTTCAGCGGCAGGAGGAGGCGTCGCGACGGAAAGGGGTGGAATCGGGATTGCTCCGGCATCTGCGCAACAACAGCCGGTATCTCCTGAGCGGCGGCTTTTTCGGCCGGACGAAGATCGCCGGATTGCTGATCAGCGGGGTGCTTTGGAACTTGCTGATCATGCTGCCGATTCCCCTGTTCGCTGCGTTACTGGCTCACTGCATCGGGCCCTGGCTCTGGGGAGCAGCGATCCTGCCCGGGAACTCTCCGATCCCATCCCTCACCGAATCGCCTTCAGGCCAAGCGTTCAAATGGCTGTCCCTCGTTTTTGGCGCGGTTTGGATCGCCTTGCCCGGCGTGCAGTTGATCGCCCACGGGGAGGATCCCCAATCGAAGAAAGCGCTGTTTCGCGCGTTGTGGGAGAAACTGACGGTGGGATTGGGACTGCTGACGGCGGCCGCCGGGGTGATCCTTTTGATCCCGGCGCTATTTCATGGCCATGAATGGCTGCGGACGACGCTGGCGGCTGCGTCCTTCGGGAAGTTGAAGGGACTGGCGGAATTGTTTCCGGCGTCGCTGACCGGCCTGGCGGGCGCGGTTCTGGCGGTGCTGGCCGGCTGGCTGGCTCCGAAGTGGGCCCGTCTGCGCGGTCTGGCGGTCAAGCTGTTTATCCTCAGCGGCCCCTTGTTTTTGCTCTTGGTGTTCCTCCTGGTGGGAAACCGCCTCGGGTTGGCGCGGAAGGACGTGGGGTCAACACCGTCCGAGCTTTGGAATCCGCTGGTGCTGACCTGGATTGTGATCGGCCTGACGGCATGGGATTGGTTCTGTATCAATATCAACACCCTGGCGCCTCATCGTTTTTATCGCAACCGGCTGTGCGAATGTTATCTGATCCGGCGCATTTTATCCGCAGACGGCGGCACAAACCGGGTCCAGCGAGCCCTCGCCGAGGAACCAGTGCAGGGCAAGACCGAGCTTTTGAAGCAGGTCCGGCTGTCTAAGCTCGGGACCGACCCGACGGCTCCCTATCACCTGATCAACATGACGATCAATGCGCCGACCAGTGGCAACCAGGAACTCCGGGGCCGCGGCGGAGATTTCTTTCTGGCCAGCCGCCATTTCTATGGTTCGCCCCTCACCGGATACGCCCGCACGGAAGAACTGGAGAAAGCGGATCCGCATTTTGATCTGGGCACGGCCATGGCCGTGTCGGGCGCCGCAGCCTCCACGAGCATGGGCTGGAAGAGCCTGCCGCACTTCCGGTTTCTCATGACGCTTTTCAACGTCCGGCTCGGATATTGGATTCGGAACCCGGGGAGAAAGGCATGGCCCTACTTTGCGGAAGGCGCCGGCCCTTGGTATCTCTTTCGCGAGATGCTGGGATGGATGACGGAGAAGTGCCGCTATGTGAATCTCTCCGATGGCGGGCACATTGAGAACCTGGCCACCTATGAATTGCTGCGCCGCCGCTGCAAGTTCATCGTGTGCGTGGATGGCGGACAAGAGCCGGGGATGGAATGCTCGGACCTGATCCGCCTGCAACGCTATGCCGAGATTGATCTGGGGATCCGGATGTCTGTTGATATCTCCGACCTCCAATTGGCTTCCGATGGATTGAGCCGCGCCCACGCCATCCTGGTGAAGATTGATTACGATCCCATCGCCGCCCCGGGCCGGGAGCTGGGATGGATGCTCTACATCAAGCTGGCGTTGTCCGGAGTCGAGCCGCTCTACGTGAAGGACTATCGGAGGGAAAATGGGGACTTTCCCCATCAGACCACGGGAGATCAGATCTACGACGAAGCCCAATTTGAAGCCTACCGCGCCCTCGGTGAATGCGCGATGGAAGAGATGTTTCGGGAAGAGATCGTCGGTAGCCAACCGCCGAAAACGATCCGCGATTGGTTTCAGGCGCTGGCCAGCAAGCTTCTTCCCGACAACGACTCTGTCCAGCGCTGCAAGGGTTCATCTGCCGGTTCCTCTTCGGAAAAGACGTCCGGAGTCCAGTGACGGCGCCTCAAAAGTGACTTGTCCCGCCGGAAAGTCCGCCGCCGTTACCCAGCGGCGCCTTGGTGCTGAGGGAGAGGTTCTTGTACGTCCCCTTTTGATCTTCTCGTGCGCAAGAGTCGCACCCCCTCCGAGAGGTCAGATGTCAGATGTCAGGGGCGGGTCACGCGGAGACGGAGGAATCCCATCGTGGCCCTGGCCCCGGCGGCCGGGGTGGACCACACGTCGCGGATCTGATCGGAGGCCACACGGTCGCTGCGCAGGAGTTGGGCGGGCGTCCATTGGGTGAGATCTCCGGAGGCATCCACCGCCACCTGGGCCTCATCCGCCGACAGCCGGCGGGTGATCCAGAGTTGGAACTCACCCGTGGAAGCAAATCGGGCGTCCAGCCGGTCGGGTCCCGACGCGGCGTCGGCATCGTTGCTGCCCAGGGCGTACTCGGTGAGGGCGGACAGGCCGTCCCCATCGTCATCCGCCAACGGGGAACCGGCGAAGCTTGCACTATCGCTGCCGCCGGGGGTCCCGTTGGTGTTCACGCTGGGGCGCCACGCCGCCGGATTGTTCAGTCCCAACTCGGGATGGGCGAGCACCAGGCTGTATCCGCCGCCGCGGGTCCCCACGGGCCATGGCGCGGAGGTGGAGTAGGTCATGTCGAGCAGCGGCGTGCCGTCTGCCGACTCCAGGACGAGGCGTTCCCCGCCATCAGAGAGCTGGCCTGAGAAGCGCCCTTCGACCAGGGCATCCAGCCCATGCCGCTGGCGGAAATGAAATAGATCCGCCGCCAGCACCAGACGTTGGCCGGGGGCGAGCAGGGTATCCCAGGTCCAGGGGAACCGGTACTCGATTCCCTCGACGAAGCGCGTTCCGCGCAGGTTCACGGCGTGATCGGAGCGGTTGGCCAGCTCGACAAACTCGGCGTCGTCGCCGCCGCCAGGAGGGGCGCAGAACAGCTCGGTGAGGACCAGATCGCCGGGGCGGACCGGCTCCGGGTCCGTCTGGAAAAAGGCCGCGTTCAGGGCCGACCATTGGCCGTCCTGGAGTGCGCGGCTCTTGAGAAGGGTGTTGCGGGTGAGCACCAGGGTGTCGCCGGCGGGCCCCTCGCCGTCCGTGTCCACGATCACTTCCAGGTCGAAGCTGGCGTCCGAGCTGGAGCGCGAGGCCTGATGCAGCTCGACGGCGATCAGGTTGTCCCCGGAGCGCAGGAGGTCCGGCGGCAGCTCGAACTCGTGGAAATCCTGCCCGTCATCGGACGGGGAGATCCCGAGAATGGCGGCGGTGATCGTGCCGTCGGGCATGGAATCGCGCACCGTCGGGCGGCCGTTCACGTACACCACCGCGCCATCGTCGCGCAGCAGCCGGAGCCGCACCCGGCGGAGGTCGTCGGCGCGGTTGAGGAAGAACCGGTGCCGGAAGTAGAGGGTGATCCATTTCTGCGCGGCATTGCCGCCGAAGGGAAGGACGGTGGCCTCGTCGCCTTCGCCGTAGCCCAGTTGGGCGGGGCCTTCGGGCCACGAGCCGTCATCGAAGTCCGGGTGTTTCCAGTCGTCGGAGGACCAGGACGGATGTCCTGCCACGACGTCGCTGGACGACAGTCCAGCAGCCGAAGTGAACCAGCGCCACCGGGCTCCGGCCGGCACCACGGTTTTCGTCGAACCACCCAGGGCGACCTGGCGCGCCGCAGGAGACACCGCGCCGCCCGGAAGGCGGGGGTCGGTGCCGTCCAGCGTGTAGTGGATTGTGGAGCCGGCCGGGCCCAGGAAGCGGATCTCGCTGCCGGGGGCCACGGAGCCCGATGCCGGGACGTGCGATGGCGCGTCGAGCGAAGGGTAGAATCCCGCGCGGCTGAAGTGCCGGCGCACCTCCTCCGTGCGCCGCGGAAGCCAGTTGCCCAGCACCGAATCGCGCCGGGCCGCCCATTCCGTGGGTGTGAGATAGTTCCAGCGCGCCGATTCCGCGAGAAAGGCCCGGGCGATGGCGTCGGTGTGACGGGTGAGCCGCGCGGCGTTGCGATCCGGTGTCAGGGCTCCCGTGTTATAGAGCGCGCGGTGGATCTCGTCGGCCAGCAGGATCCGGTACTCCGGGTCCCCTTCCTTGAAGAGGGTGGAGAACAGGCTGCCCGGTCCATCGCCGGCCTGACGCCCGGGGGCATCCCGCGCCGTGCGGTCGCCAGCGGCGCAATAGCTGGGCACACAGAACCAGCCATCGGCGTCGTTGAGATAGAATTGGAATCCGGTGCCGGGAGCGGTCGGGCCGACGCAGCGGTACTCGTCTTCGCTCCCGCCAAACATCCACATCAGCATGAAATCCACGTACTGCGGCACGTCGAGCCAGGGCCGGACCTCGCCATAGCGGTCCCGGAGCGACTTGACCCGGGTCCACGCGGTCCCGTCGCCGTCATACGCCGTGCCCGGATCCGCCCAGCCGCCGACGTTCCAGTTGCCGTTGATGGCTTCGTAGTTGGTGCGCGAGCCGCCGAGGTATTCCTGGTGCATCGCCGCGTTCCAACGCTCCCGCAGGTGGTACAATCCCCAGTACACCCCGTTGAGGTACAGGTGCACGAAGCGCCCGTGCGGGTTCAGGCGTCCCAGGTCGAGCATCGTGTCGTCGGTGAAGACGTTGGAGAGGTAGAATCCGCGCATCTCCATGTCGTGCGATCCACTGCGCAGTTCGAGCCCGTCGAACTCCTGCGCCGCCCCGCGTCCCCGCTCGTAGCCCTCGAAGAGCGGATACCGGAGCTTGGCGGCGCCATATTCGGACCGGAAGTACAGCCGGAAGTTCTTTTTCGCGAAGTCGGTGAATGCGCCTCCGAAATGGCGGACGCCGCACGGCGCGTGGAAGCCGGGCTGGCCGCCGGGAAGCAGCCATTCCATCGAGCCGCGCGCTTCGGAGGTGCCGTTGATGGTGCGGGCCGTGGTCAAGGACACGCTGGGAAGGTCCTTGAGCGCCGGCTCCATCTCCGCCTGGTAGCGGGGATCTTGGGTGATGGAGGGACGCATGACGCGCGAGCGCAGGATGTCGGCCGGAAACACATACGTCTGGGTCTCGATCTCGGTGGGCGACCAACCCGGACGGAAGGCGGCAAATCGCAGGACCGTGGTGGC